>SKEB01000029.1_pt1 | contig 199404 bp, 173 predicted proteins | sample 4826561 | NCBI WGS metagenome assembly SKEB01 (sample SAMN11008820, study PRJNA524170) | human gut metagenome | biome: Human fecal sample; material: Feces; isolation source: fecal sample from pouch patient p17 | host: Homo sapiens | place: Israel: Tel-Aviv | collected 2016-03-29 | reverse complement strand
AAAAGATACGGATTGCATCGGAATTACCATCAGCTATTTCAAAAGGATTTTTAACAATTCGTCCAAAGGACTGCATAGGGTGGTTTCATTCGTGTAATTATGTGCAATAATTTATTGGATTGCTATAGTTTTTCACCAGATTTATTTACAATTCAAATTCCTTCTCTTTAAATCCATAATTTGCTTTTTTCAAATGGAGAAGTCCCATCAGCGCTGCAGGTCTCCTCCACTCTTCAGCCAGTTTCAGGAACACCTCCAGCTCCTGTTCCCCAAACCATTCGTTCTCATAAAGCTTCTCGATCTTTTCCCAGTCATCTTCCAGAATCAGGCGTTCCACAGCCGGACGGATCCTTTTCTTAAGATATGCTCCATAATGCGCGCGTTCCTCTTCCTCCACACCTTCCTCCAGAAAATATCCCCGCAGGGCAACTGCCAGCCGCAGCGGCTCCTGTTTGGTACTTCCGAATTTCCGGTAAAGATGAATGGCCTCTTCTTTGGCATCCTCGTTCTCTGCCCGCATTTCAAGAGCAGTGGCAGCAACTTCCACATCTTTTTGAAAACGGCTTAATTCTGTCATAATGATCCCTCCTGTCTGCTGTCTGTTTATAGTGTTCGAGGAAATGCTTTTGTATGACATTATCATATCACGTACCGCTTTGTTTGAACATTATTTTTTGATAAAAAAGAAGCCGCCACTGCCTTTTTTCTGACAGTGACGGTCCGAAATTATTTTCTCAGATTCCCTTTTTATAAAGAATAAATGAATAGATCATTGGCACAAGGATGACCAGCAAAATTACCACAAAAACAATTTCCGTTTTCAGGAGCAGCGAATTCATAAGAAAAAGCAGCCCTGACAGGATCAGTATCCAGCCTGTCATACGGTTGGTACGGTTCCAGTTCTCCTCACTGTTCAAGGTCCAGGGAAGCTTCATTCCCACTGTATAATTCTGTTTCACCTTATGAACGTAATTTCCGAGAATGATAAACATGATCCCCACCATGATATTCACGATCACACCTATATCAATGTCCATACCCAGAGCAAGACCATAGATTGACATGCAGGTGATCACAGACACCACCGGAACCAGCCACAGGACCATGGTAAAAATACGCCTGTTGATATTTTTTCTCTTTGGATCATTGGCTGTAAAAAACACGCAAAACAGATGGATCAGCAAAAGCAGAAACGGAATTCCAAAAACTGCCATCGGCTTGCTGCTCCAGCCGTTGGCCAGATTATGCTGATCAAAATGTGTTGCGATCTTCTCCGGCAGACGGTCCCACAGCAGGATCCCTGCCAGTGACGGTGAGATCGTAAGGATACTCCCGGAGATCAGGGACATTTTATATTCCTTCAGAAACTCTTTTCTTTCTTCACCTTTCATCATTCTTTCCCCCTTTCAGATCACTGAGCCACAGAAGCAGTTCCTCTACAACTGTGGTATTCAGTTCGTAATACACGAAATTCTTCACCTTCGTTTCCCACACAAGATCTGCTTTCTTCAAAATTTTCAGATGATAGGATATGGTTGCACCCGTCATGTCAAAATGTCCTCCGATCTCACCGGCTGACATTTTCCCGTTTTTCAGAAGCTGCAGGATTTCTCTCCGCACAGGATCCGAAAGTGCCTTGAAGGTTTCCGCAAACGCCATCGTGTATGTCTTCCTCCTTTCAGATAGTATTTAGAAATATTTCTAAATAGAATATAGCATTTTCGAATTTCCCAGTCAATAAGTATTTAGATTTTTTTCTAAATACTTACATTTGTCATCTATAAAAAAATGAGGATACCGATCATCGCCTCTGCGATCTTACGATATCCTCATTCACCATCGATCAACCATTATTTATTTTTTCCCCTCTTAAACCTACCTCATGCAAAAACCAAGACTGGATGTGATCTCCGGCGCAAGCTCCGGCACATGTGCACAAAAGTCCATCTCTCTTCCAAGGCCAATGGATGCAACTCCAAGAATGGATTTGCCATTTACCGTTCTGCTTCCCCTTTTCAGATCCACTGCAAACGGAAAATGCTCCGTCACATCAAGAAAACGGTTCACTTCATCCATGCTCTCAAACTGTACTTTTTTTACTGTCATCGTTTTTTTCACCTCTTTTCTCTATCTATACTACTATTTTACTATGATATAATTATTTGTATAGAGTAATTTTTTTATAAAAAAGGTGATTTTTTTAGATGTTATCTTCTCCTATTTCTGTTACAATATAAAAAAACAACACCCAGGAGGTATCAGAATGTCAAAAAAGAACCTTATCGCAGGACAGTCCGGCGGACCGACCGCAGCTATCAACAGCAGTCTTTACGGTGTGGTATCTGAAGCACTTAAACATACAGAGGAGATCGACCATGTTTATGGTATGGTCAACGGCATTGAGGGATTTTTAAACGGAACAGTCCTTGATTTCCAGGAAGCACTTCCGGGAGAGCAGCTTCTCGCTCTTACCTGGACACCCGGCGCCTATCTCGGCTCCTGCCGTTACAAGCTTCCGGAATCCCTGGAGGATCCGGTTTATCCGAAGCTTTTTCAGAAATTCGAGGAGATGAATATCGGCTGGTTCTTTTATATCGGCGGCAACGATTCCATGGATACCGTCAGCAAGCTTTCCCGCTATGCTGAAAAGATCGGCAGCGACATCCGTATCCTCGGTGAGCCGAAGACCATTGATAACGATCTTGTAAACACCGACCATACTCCCGGATTCGGAAGTGCTGCCCGCTACGTAGCCTCCACCGTCCGTGAGATCACCCTGGACGCCTGTGTCTATGAGAAAAAATCCGTCACTATCATCGAGATCATGGGACGTCACGCAGGCTGGCTCACCGGAGCTGCTGCCCTTGCCCGGAAATATATTGGAGACAATCCGCTTCTCATTTATCTTCCGGAAACCGATTTCGATGTAGAAGAATTTCTCCAGAAAGTTCATGCTGCCTTCGAGAAAAACTGCAACGTCGTAGTCTGTGCATCTGAGGGAATCCATGATAAAGACGGCACTTTCATCTGCGAATACGACAGCGCTGCCGGAACCGACGCCTTCGGTCACAAGATGCTTGCTGGCTGCGGTAAATATCTTGAGAATCTTGTACGCAGCCGTCTTGGCGTCAAAGCCCGCTCCGTAGAGCTCAATGTAAGCCAGCGCTGCTCTGCAGCTATGCTCGCCGGAACAGACCAGCAAGAAGGCATCCTCGCCGGTGAATTTGGTGTACAGGCTGCCCTGAACGGCGAAACCGGAAAGATGGTCGCATTTAAACGTCAGAGTGATTCTCCGTACTCCATGAAATGTACACTGGAGGATGTCAACGTTATCTGCAACGAAGAAAAGACGGTCCCTGTGGAATGGATCACAGAAGACGGCTCCGATGTCACCGAAGACTTTATCCGCTATGCCCGCCCGCTGATCCAGGGAACTGTAAATGTTCCGGTTGGTGAGGATGGACTGCCGGCGTTCGTGTATCGGAAATAAGATTTGTGGTAATGCGGATAAAAATATCCACATTTGCTGCGTAACTCTGTCCTGAGTAACTGTTTATCCGTCATTCAATAAAAAATGCACCGGGAATTTCCTAATAGTTCCCGATGCATTTTCTTTATTTCTCTATATATTTTCTTTTTTATTTCTTACTGCGGTATGCTTCTGCTTCCCAGTGTGTGATAAAATATGTGATCTCATCGGTCATCTGCAGCGGGCCGCCAAAACTCTCTGCATACACTGCAAGCTTGATCGCATCCTTTACCAGAAGCTGTGCCTTTGCTGCCTTTCCTTTGTCATCTTCCATGATAAATGCACCAACTCCCTGTACCAGGATCAGTCTTGGCTCTTTATCATGCTCTGCCATAAATGCATCCATCGCATTTTTCGCCTCATCAATATTTTCTACAAATAACGGATAAGGTCCGCAATATACAATATGATCCGGAGTAAACGGCTTCAGAAGAGGTGCCGCAGCAGTTTTATCTTTTACAAAATTATCCGCCTCCGCAGCCGGTACGACTTCCACCGCATGTCCGAGCAGACTGGAAAGCTTCTGTGCTGCCTGCTCTTTTTCAGGTGTAACCGCATCACTTACATCCGCAATTCTCTTTACCTGCTTTTCCAGCTTTCCGATCACACCATCGAATAAAACGCCGATCTCCTCTACAGTATCAGCCGCAACAAAAATTCCGTGATTCTGAAGCAGAAGAACCTGCACGTCTTTTCCTGTTTCTTCTTTATAGGCATTCATTTTCTCGAAGCAGATGCGGGCAAGTGTGTATCCCGGTTTGCAGATATCGATCCAGAGTACATCTTTTCCAAGAAGCTCTTCGCAAAGAGCCTTTGCGCCCTTTCCGCAGGTCAGTCCATTGATAAGTGTCGGATGAACATGCAGGACATACGTATAAGCAAACAGATTGTGGAGCAGTGCTTCCACGCTGGGACGTTTGGTTTTATCCTCATCGGTCACTGCCGCCATTACATCTGCAAGATATGCAGATTCACGCTTCACATCATCCGCCGGATATTCCGTTTTCATGATCTCATTCAGACGGGCTCTGTCCATTTTGACAAATTCCTCTGCCTTAATGGTAGCAAGCTGTGTACCGGATCCCTTTACATACAGTGTTGTATCGTCTTTTACAGAAGTATTACCGCCTCCTGCCAGAACATAGGCCGGATTGCTTCCGTAAGTGTTTGACATTTTTACCAAAGTTGAAAGCTCCATAAGTAAAATTCCTCCCTGTTGTGTCATTATATGATTTTTCCATATATTTATAGTACACGATACAAAGTGAATTATCTATATGAATATTTTTTCCAAAATTAGTACTTTCGTATCCTTTTATTATTTTTCCAAATGTAATATCTATGCATCTACTCTTTCCAAAGGAAATGATCTGTTTCTGCTTTTCATATTTTTTCCAGCTCGCATCCTCTCACGTCAGCAGTTCAAAGGTATGATACAGATCCACCTTCCCGTACCCCCACTCCGGGTTTGGGTACTGCATGTTTTCTTCTCTTCTTGCGCCTCTCTGCAGATAATATTTCACGCTGCTCCCGGTAAAAAACGGCTGGTTATCCCGTATGATCGCCCATTCAAACAGAAGTGCCGCGATGCCGGCGGTCTGTGCGGCGGAGATACTGGTCCCGGAGCGGGTTCCAAAGCCGCCTCGTACCAGCGGCACTTTTACGTTAACGCCAGGAGCTGCCAGATGTGGAGTGATCATGCCATCTGGCGTATAGCCTCTGCCTGCTGCAATGTAGATGCTTCCGTCACGATGCTGGTAGGCAGTTGCCGTAATGCTGTTCCTGGCGTCTCCCGGCGCTGTCACCGTGGTATAGGGGGATGGTTCCAGAAAATAGGTATCCTGGGAGATCAGCCCTTCCACAGGAAGCCATATATGGAACTGTACGTTCTGTTGATTTCTTGCCTGGGTAAAAATTTTCCAGATACCGGACGCCGGATGGAAAAATCGGATATACACCAGGGAATATCCGGTCTGACGCTCGATCAGGATATAATTCACATACACCTTTGTTTCCACAAAAACAAATGACAGCTCCTGGGTTCTGGAACCTATGGAACTGCTGACTTCCAGTATCTCACCGGTTGGTGACTGGATGGAAAGCTCATAGATTTCCGGCGGTTCTCCCCAGAATTCTATGGTAAAGCCCTGCTCTCTTTCCGCTACACGGAGTTCTGTCACGATCTGTTCCCTTCCCTGAGAAAAAATCCCCGTACTGTGGTTTCTTGTATTTCCTTCGTTTCCTGCTGCCACAGATACGGATACCTGAGAAAAATTTGCCACATAGTCCACATACTGGCTTAACGCATTGGTCCCCAGATGCGCGCCCTGGCTGCTTCCGATCCCCAGGCAGATAGAAAGTGGCATCTTCAGCTTTTTGGCCTGGGAAATCGCAAAAGCAATGGCCATCATCACATCATTTTCCTGAAAAGCTTCTGCCTCCGGAGGATAAAGATAAAAATTCCGGAGATATTGCTTTGCCGGCTTTACCTTGATGATGATCAGGGTTGCCTCCGGCGCTGCTCCGGTAAAATTTTCTCCGGGTACCATATTTCCAGCAGCAATACCTGCCAGTGCCGTGCCATGGCCGTTGGTATCTCTGGATGGCACGATGGCAAACGGCTCCTCGGAAGCCAGTGCCCGGTCGATATCCTTTTTCCGAAATAATTTGCCATATGGAACTTCTGTATCTGCTATACCATCCCCCGGCAAATTATCTGCATCTCCATTTTCAGCTTCCAACTCCCGTCCAGACTGATTTTGTTCTTCCTCTTCTATGGACTGATCCCATAAATAAGCGATTCTGGAGCCGCCTGCATTTCGAAACACTTCATTCTGATAATCAATCCCCGAATCGATCACCGCCACCGCAGTACCTTTTCCACGCAGCTTCAGATAAGGGTGATCGTGCAGCCTGTTGATCCCTGATTCCCCTGCTGCCTCCATATCCATGTAGGTATAACATTTCGGGATCGAATTATAGGAGGTTCCCGTGACCTCAATTTCTCCCATACTTTCCAGCGGAACATAAAGAACCCCGAAAATTTCATTGATCGCCCGAAAAGATGCCCCCGGAAAAAGTTCCATAGTATCCTGGACATTCTGCATATATTTCACGATAAAATCCCCGAAGCGCTGACTCTGTGCCGGATTTTCCGTCTGCGCTCCGGGGATCTTATCCTCTGTTTTCATATTTGGTTCAAAATCTTCTTTTCTGAGCATGACAGGCCTGCTTTCGCCTTTTTCATAGATGTATGCAGCGAAAACCTGTCCTTATACCACTATTGTCCAACTTTTTCCTGATACATGGGACTTCCCTGATCCATTTAAACACTGCTCTTGCTATCTCTTTTTTTCCTGATCCGTATCAGCAGCACGATCCCCGCAATCCCTGTAAAAATACTGATAAACTGGGAAGTCGACAAAATTCCCACACTTCCACGGATAATATCCCCACGGAAAAACTCGATCACAAACCGTCCAATGCTATAAAAGATCAGATAACAGGCAGTAACCTGACCATCTTCTTTTTTGTTCCGTGCGATCAGCAACAACAAAAGAAAATGCAGAAAATCCAGTCCGCTGGAATACAACTGCGTCGGGATCAGCGCCACGTGATTGGGCGCATATTCGGAATTCTGAAATATCACAGAAAAAACACTCTCTGTCTCTTTTCCATAACAGCAGCCCGCCAGGAAACATCCGATCCGTCCAAATCCCTGGGCCAGTGCCACAGATGGCAGGATCACATCCGCGTATTTAAAAAATACAAGCTTTCTGATCCTGCAATACAAAAGCCCCGTCAGTATCCCGCCGATGATACCGCCAAACACCACAAAACCGGAGCTTAAAGTTTCCATTATAAATCCCGGATCCTGAACAATTGATTTCCACTCTGTGATCCAGAAGAGAAGCTTTGCACAGAAAAATCCACCCACCAGGCACCACAGGATCATTGGAAAGATCTGTTCACTGTCAAGCTTCTGTTTTCCGGCTCTGTATTCTGCAGTCAGGCAGCCTGCCAAAATTCCAATGGCGATCATCAGACCATAACCGTATACCGTAAATGGCCCGATGGTAAGAAGTTCATTTTTCATCGGTTTCCTCCTGTTATCTCATTCTTATTTCCGTCATGATCTTCGCTCCCGTATGCGGACAGAAAACACTCCAGCAATGTAGCATTGGCCCGGTCATTCAAGGCGCTGTTTCCAGATTCTGCTACATCACATTCACCACAGATATCCACGCCCAGGATTCCCTCTGCACATATTTCTCTGACTCTCTTCAGACATTCCAGCATCGTATTCAGGCGCATATCCCCCTGGCTCCAGTTCGTGTCCGCATCATCCTTGCAGAGAACATCTTTATCCACAGAAATGTACAGCGGCAGCTTTCCCACATGCTTGCTTACAAACGCACACACCTGCGCCTCTTCCATTTCCAGAAGCTTCTCTCTGCTCAAGAATTCCACCTTTTCCTGAATCTCCGATTCCACTCTGGAAAAAGCTTCCTCATCCGGGCCGATCAGGATCACCCTCTTAAGCAATGGAAGTTCCATAGCAGAATCGTAGATCCATCCTCCGCAGGAAAGCAGACCTCCGAATGCCGGCGGCTGCATATCCGTGTGATTGTCAAATACAAGAAGCGAGAAAGGCTCCGATATCTTTTCCAGCCAGATCCTTGTCATATAGTGATAGTTTCCGGAATCAATAAAATGGATTCCTCCGGAAGAATAAGGGGCAATACGGCTGCGAATGGCATTCATCGCATCCTCATCACAGTAGCAGTTGGTTCCGGGAATGTCCCTGGCCTCCACCCGGGATACTTCTTTTCCCCTCCAGAACTGCTGATCCTCATATATTCCGGAAAAATCCATCATCAGTATCTTTATATTTTTATCTGTATTTTTCATGTGCACATCTTACCACGGAATGGCAGATGATGCAAGAGAAGGGTCAGTCCTTCCACTCTTCCAGTTCTTCATCGGAACCGTCCAGAAGATCCTTCAGGCTGCCGGTTTCCGCCTGGTCTTTGCCTACAGCCCAGAGCTTCATCTCCACATTCTCCGGTTCTTTTTCCCATCGGGAATTCTTCTGCTTTTGCTCTTCTTCCGGTTCTGTGGATTCTTCTGTCTCTTTTCTGTCCGCAGAATATCCGTCTGCATCCTGCGCCAGCATAGCCGCTGTAGTCTCTGCTGTAGTTTCTGTTGGATATTCTGTTTCCTTCCCACTCTGCTGCTCACTCGGCGCATTTTCATCCTGGGTTCTTGTATCATTTGGCACATCCATATCTGCCGTTTCATTTACAGCATCTGAACTGTCTGCACCAGAATCTTCCTTCTCTGTCTCCGCCTTTTTTGCGATCTTTCGAAGCCCCAGCTTCATAATAATATAGAATACGATATCCGCAGCTCCGTCACACACCAGCACCCAACCGGAAAAGATCAGCAGAGTCATGATCTTCGGAAATCTTCCAAACAGCATCACGATTCCAAGTGCAATGAAAACAAGACTTCCGATCAGAAGCACGCTCCATGCGCCGTTTCCTCCTTTTTTCAGAAGGAAGGCTCCTTTAAACTTCCACAGACTGTCAACCAGTACAAATGCGCTGAGCATCCATGGAAGCAGTTTGATCACGATAGACGGTGTCATAAAAAGAAACACCCCCAGCACAAAAACAACCACACCACTTAGAAGATCCATGATCGTAGCTTTCGCTTTTCCACGTATGTAAATATAGATATGATAAATGCCAGCTCCGATGAGGATCAGCCCGAATACTACTTTGCAGATCACGTCCACCGTCTGCGTGGGGATCAGGATCAGGCAAAGTCCCAGCAGTATATAAAATACTGAGGAGATGATCTCACCCTTTAGAATGTTGTTGATTTTTTCACCCATGTTCCTTCATACCTCCTCTGTTATTCCAACAGTATAGCTCTTTTCCACTGGTCAGTCCACCCTGAACCGTCAAAAAAATTTCTTTTTTCCAGAAAAATATTCTTAGAATTCAATACAGCCCGAAGGACTTTTCCGGCGTCATTTCGCCTTGTTCCTTCAGGCTGTATTTTACTTTTTATGTTTCTTCTTTTTTGTCATAAGACCACCGATCCGTCCGGTTTCTTTTGCAGAAAGGCTTTTCCACCCGTCTTTGATCACTTTATCCAGAACTCCCATCTCATCGGCAATCTCGTATTTCAGTTTTTCCGCCTGGGAAAGCTTTCCCTCAAGATATGCTTTTACTTCTTTCTCCCTGTTCATCTTCCACACTCCTCATCTTTTTTATGGAGTATGGACAATTTCCGGATAAATTATGCATTCTGAAAAATATGTCCGTCCTTTATGGGTACTGTCATTTTTAATCCGGGATAATGATCGCCGCAATGATATACGCCAGGATTCCAGCTCCGCCCATCAGCGTGATGATTACCCATACCAGCCGGACAAGAGTCGGATCGATATTAAAGTATTCCGCAATTCCGCCGCAGACACCACATAACATACGGTTTACTGATGATTTGTATAGTTTTTTGTTACTCATAATGCTTCCTCCTTTAATCTTCTTCAAATTCAACCTGAACATTTCCCATTCCGCAATCCAGTTTTATATTTTTCGTGGCACCTTCATTTGTGATCTGTTTATTTCCGGAAGTAATGGATGTTTCCAGAGAATCATCCACCTCCAGATTTCCAAGACCACATTTCAACTCATAATTATACTCAGCAGCTTTTCCTGTAAGTGTAAGCTCCATATCTCCCATACCACAGCTTCCTTTTAAATTCTCCACCTGAAATTCACTGATGTCAGCAGTTCCCACTCCGACTGTAAAATCTGCTTCCTTTATATCCAGGCTGCCGGAATTTTCAATGGTTCCGGCCCCCACATTTACTTCCATCTGCTCCGCTTTAAAATCACCATCCAGTTCGATGGTTCCGGCTCCCATCTGAAGTTTTATCTTCTGAAAGCTTAAGTTTTCCGGGCAAAAAATTTCTATGGAACGGTTTCTCACTTTTTGATTGCTTGCAATTCTCAGACTACCGTTGTTATTGCTGATCTGAATGCGATTGTGATCCTTCCCTGAAACTTTCACCTGGACTTTATCCTCATTCCATGTTTTCAAAACCAGTTCTTCGTATCTCAGATCACAGAAAAGGTCTGACACAGCCGAGGCCTCATATACTTTCGTATATGCGGAACTGTCTGCACTGTCTGCCAGAACGCCCTTCTCAGTTACCGCGCTCTCTGCAGCTGCCTGAAAATCGTCCTCCTGCTCATCCATATCTTCCTCGGAATCTTCCACTTCCCAGCTGTCTTCATGATCCAGAACACGAAGCACCTGCGTGATTCCATGATCCAGAACACTCACATCTCCCATAGTCGCTCCCATGGCAGCTCCGCCGGCAGTAAGTCCCAGGCCTGCTACACCGAATACTGCTGCAAGGATCAGAATTACCTTCAGAAAACGTTTCATACTTTTTCCGCCTTTCTTCCATTCAGGAGATTGCTGCAGAATCCCGTAAATTTCCGCAGGATCGCAGGCAATATCTTACCTGTAAACCACACCGTCAGTAACAGTAACAAAAGTCCAAATGCCATCATCAGGCATCCGATACCGATCGTCAGGATCCCGGCCGGCGGAAGAGACACCGTCATGGCAATCCCAACAACAATGCACGCAGCTGCACCGATCACAAGGATGATCGATCCCGCTCCCGCAAAAAATGTCAGCAGGAAAGGCAGCAATGCCAGTGTCACCAAAATCCCCAGTACTCCGCCAAATAATCCTTTTATCAGAGGCGCCGCAAAAACAAGAACGATCAGCGCAAGAATGATTCCTGCCTTATTCTGCTTTTTCTCTGCGTGATAGCCGCGCTGGGCACGTCTTTTCCTGCGGTCTTCGAAATTTTCTGTATTTCCCGTATCACGATGGGCCTCTCCCTGTCCATTTCCGTATACGGTTACTTCTGTATAATGGTCCGGCATTTCCCCGTTCTCTTTCACACGGGTATCCTGATATCCGTTCTCTGTGTATTCCCCGTAATCTTCACTGTTCTCCTGAAGATCTGCCTTAATGATCGCAGCAACCTTCCCCGGATTTCCCAGTTCCCGGATCACTTCTCCTTCATTCTCAGGACCTGCATCATCAAAATATCCTTCATAATATTCCAGTGCTTCCTGTCTCTCTGCCTCTGAAATATCGGAAAGCAGCCGTTCAAGCTGTTCCATAAACTGCTTTCTGTTCATAATCAAACTCCCTCCTCAAACATCCTGGTGATCTTGGATGAATAGATCTCCCATTCACTTCTGTAAAGATTCAGCTGCGCTGCGCCCTTATCTGTCAGCTTATAATATTTCCGGTTTCTGCCTGCATATTCCATATTGTAGGCTTCCAGACATTCATCCTTCTGAAGCCTGCGAAGGACCGGATACAGCGTAGATTCTGAAACCTCCAGAACACTTCGCACATCCTGGGTGATCTTGTACCCGTAGGTACCGTCCTTCTCTCTGGAAATAACAGCCAGAACGATCGCATCCAGGAGGGCTGCTCCTGTATTAAATACCATCTGCTCACCTCTCTATGACCTGTAAAACGGACATTCACATTCCGTCTTACTACATGCTGATGAACGCGATCACTTCACGATCCAACGCTCACATGATAAGTCATGTAATATTGTTCTGTGAATAATACTATATATCGTATAATATAGTTTTGTCAATAGTATTTAGAAAAATCCCTCTATACTTTATAATATTTTTCGGAAACCACTCTTTTCACACAATATCCGAAAGAGTCAAGTTTATATTATGGAGGAAATTATGACAGATTCAGATAAAATACAGACATTACCGCTTCCTTTTCTGGAGCGTATGAAAGAAATGCTGGGAGATGATTATGATGCTTTCCTGAAAAGCTACAAAAATCCCCGCACCTACGGTCTACGTGTAAACACCGCCAAGCTCTCCTGCCAGGATTTTCAGGCGCTTTCCCCTTTCCCTATCCGGCCGATCCCGTGGATCAATACCGGATACTTCTACGAGGAGGAAAGCCGCCCTGCACGATGTCCTTACTACCAGGCGGGCCTTTATTATCTCCAGGAACCAAGTGCCATGACACCGGCTTCCAGGCTTCCCATCGAACCTGGAGATTTTGTCCTGGACCTCTGCGCAGCTCCCGGAGGAAAAGCCACTGCCCTGGGGGCAGCCTTAAATGACACCGGATTTCTCCTTGCCAACGATATCAGTACTTCCAGAGCCAGAGCCCTTCTTAGGAATCTGGAGCTTTTTGGCATGAAAAATATGCTCGTCACCGACGAAAAGCCCGCCAAACTTGCCCAGCGTTTTCCTGCTTTCTTCAATAAGATCCTTCTGGACGCTCCATGCTCCGGGGAAGGCATGTTCCGAAAAGAGGAAGCCCTTGCCCGCGACTGGACACCGGAAAAATCTGCTGAGCTTTCTGATATCCAGAAAGACCTGGTCTTAAAAGCTGCCGATATGCTCCGTCCGGGCGGAATGCTGCTTTATTCCACCTGCACTTTTTCCCCATGTGAAGACGAAGAAGTGGTAGCCTATCTTCTCAGACAACGCCCGGATATGGAACTTATGGAAATGCCAGGATATGAAGGCTTCTCCAGCGGCCGCCCGGAATATGCCGGCACAGCAGACACTTCCGATTCCGAAATCGCGTTAAGCTTAAATGCATTTAATCCGGAAGAACTTCAAAAATGCGTCCGAATCTTTCCACACAAAATGGATGGCGAAGGTCATTTTCTCGCCCTGTTCCGCAAAAAAGGTGACTCTCTTCCACCTGTTTTCCGCTTTTCCGCAAAAGGACCGGACAAAAATACCCGGAAATGGCTGGAGGAATTTTTCTCTGAGATCGGCCTGAAAACCATTGGCGGTCAGGAATTTGACTGGAACCGTGTGGAAGTCCGCAAAGATAAAGTATACTATCAGCTGCCCTTCCCGCTGGATCTCCGCGGAATCTCCTTTCTTCGAAACGGCCTCTACCTGGGTGATCTGAAGAAAAACCGTTTTGAGCCGTCTCAGCCTCTGGCGCTGGCGCTTCACAAAGGAGATGTGGAAGCAGTTATCTCCCTGCCGGTTTCTGATGAGCGGCTTACCCGTTATCTGAAAGGCGAAACTCTTATGATCGAGCCGGAAGAGGCCGCTCACAAAAAAGGCTGGCACCTTCTCTGTGTGGACGGTTATCCTCTCGGCTTCGGAAAGCTTGTAAACGGGATCTTGAAAAACAAATATCCTGCTGGCTGGAGAGTGTAATCTCTCCGCCGCAGGATATCTGCCCACATTAACATATCATTTCATTTTCAGATCAGAGACTGAACGCTTCTCCAAGAGTAAACGAATAAATATACCGTTCCTTCACCTTCCGGCCTGTCATCCGTTCCAGCGCCTGGGCGTAATCCTCCAGCTGTACATGATAACGGTCGATCAGCTTCTGTTCTTCTCCACGTCTCACAAAGTCCGTTTTATAATCCACCAGAACGATTTCTTCATCCTCTATAAAATACGCATCAATGATTCCCTGTACCAGAACATTTTCCTCACACTGCCACTGCGGATCGAGCTCCGAAGCTTTTCTTGCGATCACAAAAGGCTGCTCCCGGAACAGAAGTCTCTTCTCTGAAGCTGCTTTCATCCGCTGTCCGAGAGGTGTTTCCACAAAATTCCAGATATCCTTTACCCGGACCGACTCAGCCTCTTTTCTTTCCATCTTCCTGGCGTCAACCCATTCTCTCAGCTGTCTGCGGATCTCATCCCTATTTGCTGTCTTCTGATAGTCCAGGCATTCCATTACACGATGATAAGCCGTTCCACGAAGTGCCCCTGTATACCCTTCCGCTTTCTTCTCCTCGATAAATCGGGGAACCAGCGGCTGGATCTCTTCTTCCGTCTCATAATCCACCGTTTCTTCCAGATCCTGCTCACTGTGGTAGCTTCGCTTTTTCAGTTCTGATACACTCACCTTCACAGGAAGATCTTCCAGATATTGATAGGGATATACAAAGGAAAAACGTCTCTGGATTTCCTCCCGGATCTCACTGTCAAAAACTCTGCCCGGATTCCAGTTCTCCAGTGTTTCCTTCTTCATTTCCCGCTCTGCCTGTTCCACAACCTCACTTTCTGTCAGTTCCCGTGCTGTGACCCGTGTAACTTTGAATTCTGCCGGATCTTTGTACAGAGGATTTGCGGTATTCATAAAGATGCCATATTCATGAAATAATGGTGCCATGCAGCGATGTCTTGCCAGTGCCGGAAGCACATAATCCCAGTAAGTCTTCCCGCCAAGCCTCCTGCCCAGAGAAAGCAATGGTTCCTCACTGTCCCTTAATGCGGACAATTCCCCCAATTCCGGTTGCAGGGCTCCAATGGTTCCACTGAGGATCAATTTTTCCTTTGCACGTGTAAGCGCTACATAAAGTACCCTCAGCTCCTCTCCGAGGCTTTCCATCAGAAGCGCTCTCCGTATGATCTGCTTACACAGGGATGGAGCGATGATCCTCTTCTCCGGCAGGATCGCATCCGCACCGATCCCCAGCTCCGGATGGATCAGGATACTTGCGTTCATATCCCGGAAATTAAAGCGTTTTCCCATTCCTGCTGCAAACACTACCGGAAACTCCAGTCCCTTGCTCTTATGGATCGTCATGATCTGTACTGCACTTTCCCCGGTTCCGGAAAGATTTACCTCCCCGTAATCCACCTGATACTGCTGAAGCTTCTGGATATATCTTACAAAATTAAAAAGGCCTCGATAGCTTGTCTTCTCATATTCCATTGCCTTTTCCACAAGCATGTTCAGGTTTGCATTCCTCTGTTCACCATTTGGCATTGCCTTTGCATGGTCTCCATATCCGGTACGTGCAAGTACCTCCAGGATCAACTGATGGACCGGCGTGTAAGCCGCCTTATCACGAAGTGTATTCATGGTGTCCATAAAACAGGACAGCTTCTCTCCGAGGATTTTTTTGTTTTCCTCAGAGCTCCCATGCTTTCTGTAGTCCTCCACAAACCTGCGCACACATTCATAGATCATTCCTTCCGGATATGCGATCCGAAGCTCAGCCAGCTCTTCTGTGGTACATCCAACGATCGGTGAACGCAGTACGCCGGTCATGGGAATATCCTGCAGCGGATTATCCAGGATCCGGAGATAATTCAGCAGTGTCACAACCTCTGTTGCAGAAAAATATCCGGTTCTGGAGGCCGTATATACCGGTATCCCTCTTGCACTCAAAACCTCCCCGAAGGTTTCAGCCCAGCCTGAAGCAGATCGGAGCAGGATCACGATATCTCCATATTGAAGAGGTCGATACTCTCCCGTTTCCTTATCCAGCACCCGTTCATGCCCTACCATAGATCGGATTCTTCCTGCAATGGCAAGGGCCTCCAGCTCTCTCTCATTCTCCGTTACTTCTTCATCCTCCTCTTCCAGCAGCGGACTGTATTTATCCACAAGAAGGATCTCTGTTTTTACAAATTCCGGATCCTGGCCTTCCGGAAAAGAAGCTCCGGGATACAGAGCTGCCGCCTCGTCGTAAGCAATTCCTCCCAGATCTTCCCCCATGATCTGCCGGAAAATAAAGTTGACACTTTCAAGGACTTCCGGTCTGCTTCGGAAATTTTTGTGCAGGTCGATCCGCTGTTCCGGACTGTCTTCCAGTGAATAGCTCTTATATTTTTCCATGAACAGTTCCGGACGGGCCAGACGAAAACGGTAGATGCTCTGCTTTACATCTCCTACCATAAAGATATTTTTGCGTTCATTGACCCAGCCGGAAACTGTCTGCATCAGGATCTCCTGAACCAGATTACTGTCCTGATACTCATCCAGCAGGACCTCATCATATTTTTCAGAAAGCTCTCTTGCCGCCTGGCTGGGCACATAGGTTTCTCCTTCCTTTTTCAGAAGGATGTCCAGGGCAAAATGTTCCATATCTGAAAAATCCAGAACATTTTTTTCACGCTTCTTTGCCTGGAAACGTTCTGCAAAATCCTTTGTCAGCTTTACCAGCATCTCCAGCGGTGGTGCAGATGCTTCTGTTAGTTCCGTCAGCTCAGCCAGATTTCCGTAAAAATATCGGATTCCCAGTTCCTTCAGATTATCTTTTGCATCTTCGCGAAGAGCTTTTACCAGATTTTTCAGCTGCTCCGATACTCCCTCCATTTTTTTTGAGGAAAGCCTTGCAAACTTCAGATTCCGGAGATTCTGCGCTATCTCATCATAATCCCTTTTAACGGACAGTTGTTTTAACTGCCGGATCAGTATCATATCTTTTTCCAGAGCCTCCAGATAAAGCTCCGGTCCATCCTGGAGCTGACAGGTCTTCATTGCGGTTTCTGTAAGCTCTTCCGCTTCTTTCAGTGCGCAGTCTGCAGCCTCCCACAGATATCGGAACCATCGCGTTCCCTCAAGACCTTTTTCCGGATCCAGATGATAATTCTCCACACAGCTGTCCAGCCATTTTTCGGGCCATGGATTACTCATCGCAGCATTATAAAGCTCCAGCACATGTTCCTTCAGTCCTTCATCCGTTTTTCCTGGCGCATAGCATTCCACAAATGCAGTAAAATCTGCCTTTCTTTCTGCATAATGATCTTCAAAAAGCTCCTTCAGCACATCTTCCTGCAAAAGCTTCAGTTCACCCTCATCTGCAGTCCGGTAACCCGGATCCAGTCCGATCAGATGAAAATAATTTCGGATCACATAGGCGCAAAAGCCGTCAATGGTAGTGATCTGTGCCGTATGGATCAACGTCATCTGTCTCTGCAGATGCTCATTATCCGGATCTTCAGCCAGTGCCTGATCCAGTCCACGTTCGATACGTTCCCGCATCTCTCCCGCTGCCGCCCTTGTAAATGTCATGATCAGAAGACGGTCAATGTCCACCGGTTTCAAAGGATCCATGATCTTACTTAAGATTCTCTGCACCAGCACTGCAGTTTTACCGGAACCGGCTGCTGCGCTGACCAGAATATTCCGGTCCCGGAGCGTGATGACCTTTTTCTGCTCCTCAGTCCATTTCACTGCCATTCTCTTCCTCTCCCTTCATGATCTTTTTCCACAGTGCATCTTCTTCTATAGACGACAGCCTGTGAAACTCATATCCCGGTATCTTCCTGTCGAAGCCGCACACAGTAAGATACGGACAATATGTGCAGGCATTCTTTTTTCCAAGTTCATAGGGTTCCACTGCCGCATTTCCATCCAGGATCGATTCCCTGATGTCACAGATCTTTCTCCGCACATACGCTCCCAGAGCATCAAACTGCTTCCTTGAGGCAACAGAAGATCTTTTGCTGAAGCTTCCGTCCCGGTTCAGGGATACCGGTATGGAGGCCATAGTGCTGTCGATTTTGGTACTCATATTATCATCTGCCTGTACAAGCCCGTTCATTTTCATTTTCTTCAGCATCTGCTCATTGATGCTTTCCATATCCGCATGGATCTTCTCCTGTATCATAGGATCCTTCACATTATAATAAAACACACCAGCCGGAACGATCTCGCGATCCGGATACTTCCGTTTTTCCACCTGTAATGCTCCATCCAGATAGACCATCAGCTGAAGCTGAAGGCCATGATACAACGCCAGCAGATCAAACGAAGTATTTCCAGTTTTATAGTCGATCACCTTCACATAGACCCGGTTGTTCTCCGGCTCTTCCATGATATCCACACGGTCGATCCTTCCGCCCTGAAACCTCACCTCAAATCCTTCCGGCCGGAATGCTCCATGCTTCAGCTGTTCCTGCAAAGCCCACACGGTACGCCGCAAAATACGTCTGGTCCGTTCGATCATATATTCATTTCTCGCACTGCTTTTAAGGATCGTATTTCCGTAATCTGCGGAAACCTGATCCAGACAGCTGTCTATGATACGGTTTCGCTCTTCCTCCGTAAGCTCTGCCCAGTCCAGTCCCTCTTTTCGGACTTCCGCCGCAAATTTTTCCAGTGCCATATGCATGACATTTCCCATATCCATAGCCCGGAACTCATACTCTGCACGTTCTGTAATCTTCAGTCCATACTGCAGAAAATGTGCAAATGCACAGGCCGCAAAACGCTCCAGCCGGGTAGCACTGTACGGGGAAATTTCTCCATAGAGAATCTTTGCCACTGTTTTTCCGATCTTGTCTGACGGTCGTTCTGAAAAAGATGCCTCTGTAAGATTTTTTACAAGGATCCTGTATTCCGGGCTCTGAAGATACCAGCTGTACAGTTCCTGGAAGACCGCATTATCCTGGTAAGCTTCTCCTGCAAGCCCTCTCAGGAAATAATCCAGGCTGATTCCCGGAAGCTCCAGTAATTCCATAGGTTCCTGCATATCTCCGCACTGCCGGATCTCCATTTCCGGAAACATCTCCCGGATATTACTGACAAGAAAGGCCGGACTCAGGGCTTTTCCCTGGCTGTCGGACTGACAGAAGGACAGACAGAGCAGTTCTCTTGGCTTGGTCATGTTCAGATACAGATAAAATCGCTGCATGTTCATCAGTTCCTTTGGCCCCGGTGCAAGCTGGATCCCCTGATCTTTAAAAAATTCTCTGTCAATCTCCGTAAGCATTCCTCCACCGGATGTATTCTTCGGAATATTCCCTTCATTTACTCCCACAAAAAACAGTGCACGGATATCCTTCAGCCTGGTTCTCTCCATATCTCCCACAAGTACCTGGTCCATACTTGGCGGGATCAGAGCCACCTTGGCCTGGTTCAGTCCTGTTTCCAGAAGCTGACGGAAATCCTGGCGGTTCACGGTTTCCTCTCCAAGGATCTCCACCATATTATCCAGAAGTTCCATAACGATTCCGTAGATCTGGGCATATTCCTTTTCCATGGCCTTGTCGCCCTGTTCCTTGAATTTCAGTTCCTGATGCTTCAGTTTCTGCTGCACCTGGCTCCGCACTGCAAACTCGTAGAGAAAAGTACAGTATTCCCGCACCGTCTTTTTCCCACCTTTAAAGCTTAGCGCAAGCTCTCTGGTCTCATCTGCGAACCGCTGCCGGATCTCATTAAGCCTCTGAATGCTTTCCGGCGGCATTCCCCGGTAAATACGCACCCACACTTCATCCCATTTCTTAAATCCACGGATACCAAGAGCCAGCACATAATTCTCCAGAAGGTCTGCTTCCTCCCTGGTCACACAGGACATTCCGCACCGGAGATACCGGAATACACTCTCATAGGAAAAATCCTGCACTGCCATCTCAAGTGCTGCCCGGAAATATTCTACAAACGGATTCATCAGGACCGTATGCTTCTCATCAATGAAATACGGGATCCCTGCTGCTGTAAATACCTGCTTTGCAAGATTTCCATACTCCTCCAGGTTACCTGTGATCACGGCGATCTCACCGTAACGGCAGCCCTTTTCCCTTACAAGTCTGGCGATCCGGCGGGCAGCTTCTTCCATTTCCTTCTGCGGGTTCACTGCCGAAAACATGCAGATCTCATCCTGCGCTTTTTTATATATATTTTTTCGGTAACGGAAGATATTTTTTTCAAGGAAATGAAGGGCAGGTGCCTGGGAAAAGCGGGATTTTCCCACATCCTTCAAAAGAACCGGTGTCTCGATCTCCCTGGTCAGCTCCGAAAGCCCGTGGATCATCTGACGGCTCATATAAAAAAGCTGATAAGGTTTTCCTCTCATGCTCAGATTCTCATCCGCATCCATGGTCACCGTTACCATCACCTTCTCACAGACAGCAAGAAGTTCTCCCACAACACGCATCTGAATAGGCGTAAAACCGGTGTAACCATCCAGAAGGAGTACACTGTTTTTCATTTTTTTAGAAAACGGAAGAGCTTTTTCCAGCGCATCCATTACTTCTTCTCCTGTCATATAATGATTCTTCAGATATCCGGTAAATGCCTGGTAAAGAACAGCTACGTCTTTCAGCTTCATCTGAAGTAACGCTCTGTCACCGGAATCCTCGATCATCTCCTGGATCTCACTGTCCCGGATATCGTACTGCATAAACTCCGACAGGATAGACTTCACTTCATCCAGGTATCCCGCTTTACGCATCTGACCTCCCAGATAGGAAAGCTCCTTTCCATGCTGCTGTACCATCTTCTGCAGCACCATACTCTTACCGGTTTCTTCCAGAAGGATGCGGCTGTCTCCTCCAACTTCCTCCAGAACACGGTATGCAAGACGCTCAAAGCTCAGGATATCAATATTCAGGATTCCCCTGCCCGGACTCATCTCCACCAGTGTCTTCTGGGTCTGCATGGTAAACTGCTCCGGCACGATCACATAAAAAAGCTTCTCAGGATGCAGCCCTGCCTGTTCTATGATATTCTGATAAGCATAACAGGATTTTCCGCTTCCGGAACTTCCTATGATAAACTGTAATGACATCTTCATCCTCCCGATCACTTGCAGATTTTCAGTCATTCCGGCGCCATCCTGCGCCTGAAGTATTCCTATCATACCACAAATTCTACTCCTATAGAACGGTCGTTCTTTATATTCTGAAATATCAGCCTGCTCTTTTCCTTATTTTTCCAGGCACAGTATCGAATGACCTGCGCACAGCTGTGGCATAAATCCTCCCTCCCGATAATAAACTATATAAAAAGCTTTGGGAGGCGTGCGCCATGAGTTCCAAAACCAGGATCATCGTCCTACATATGAAAGAGATCATTTACACAGCTGTCTTTCTGGCTCTGGCTGTCGTTCTGGCTGTCGTTCTTTTCTTCATGTTCGGTCCCGGAAAAAATACCAGTCATACAGCCAGCGAAAAATCCCGCTACAAGCCGGGCGTCTATACCTCTTCCATCACCCTGAACGAGAATACCTTCGATGTGGAAGTTACTGTAAATGCTGACAGGATCAAGGCCATCCGTCTGGTGAATTTAAATGAAGCCACAAAAGCGTCCTATCCTCTTATGGAACCGGTTCTGGATTCTTTGGCAAGTCAGATCTATTCCAGTCAGTCCCTGGAAGACATTCAGTATGCAGGAGACCGGAAATATACCTCCCAGGTACTCCTTTCAGCTATCACGGATGCAGTAAAAAAAGCGGAGAACACTTAAGCTCTCCGCTTTGCGATCTACGTTCAGATTTCAATCTTCTCCAGCACATCCTGCCAGATCCTTGCACTTGCATCACTTGGCATTCTGAGATCTCCTCTTGGAGAAAGTGCCACACTACCTACCTTCGGGCCATCCGGCAGACAGGAACGTTTGAACTGCTGGGCAAAAAATCTCCGGTAGAAGGTTTTCAGCCATTTCAGGATCGTCTCTTTATCATAAATCCCATCAAAGGTCAGGCAGGCAAGCCTGTAGATCTTATCCGGTGTAAATCCTGCACGCAGCATGTAATACAGATAAAAATCATGAAGCTCATAAGGTCCTACCAGATCCTCCGTCTTCTGGGCGATCTTGCCATCCTTAGGAGGAAGAAGCTCCGGGCTTACCGGAGTATCCAGGATATCCAGAAGAACCTCCTTCAGTTCCTCATCTCCGCAGGTATCCGCATAATAACGTACCAGATGACGTACCAGTGTCTTCGGGACAGAAGCATTTACACCATACATGGACATGTGATCGCCATTATAGGTTGCCCAGCCAAGAGCCAGCTCGGAAAGGTCTCCGGTTCCCACAAGAACGCCGCCTTCCTCGTTTGCCGTATCCATCAGGATCTGAGTACGCTCACGTGCCTGACTGTTCTCATACGTCACATCGTGGATCTCCGGATCATGTCCGATATCCCGGAAATGGATATTTACCGCCTCTTTAATATTTACCTCGGTAAGCCTTGCACCAAGGCAGCGGCTTAACTTGCAGGCATTCTGATAGGTTCTGTCTGTGGTTCCAAAGCATGGCATGGTCACACAGTGGATCTGTTCTCTCGGCATTTCCATCCGGTCAAAGGCACGTGCCATTACAAGAAGCGCCAGGGTAGAATCCAGTCCTCCGGAAAGTCCTACTACCGCACTCCTGCTGTGGATATGCTCCATACGTTTCTTAAGTCCCATAGCCTGGATGTTCAGGATCTCTTCGCAGCGCTCATCACGCTCTTCCTTCACAGACGGAACGAAGGGATACTGTGGATATTTTCTGGTAAGTCTTGTTTTCTCCTCTGCTACGGAAAAATCAACTCTTGTATGACTGCAGGTAGAAACTGCCGGATACGTGGACATTCTTCTTCTCTCATCAGCCAGTCTCTGCACATCGATCTCACTGTAAATGATGCCGTTCTCAAAGCGTCTGCTTTCCGCAAGCATGGAACCGTTCTCTGCGATCATATTCTGTCCGCCAAACACGAGATCCTGGGTAGACTCCCCTTCCCCTGCACTGGCATAAATATATCCGCAGATCAGTCGTGCTGACTGCCCGCTTATCAGAGTTCTCCGGTAGGAATCCTTACCTACCATCTCATCACTGGCAGAAAGATTAACGATGATATGCGCACCGTTGACGGCATGACGGATACTTGGCGGCGCAGGGACCCAGAGATCCTCACAAAGCTCTGCTGCAACGGTGAATTCCGGAAATTCCTTACATTCAAAGATCAGCTCTGTTCCAAAAGGAATTTCATCCCAGAACTCATCCTCCTCATTTTTCTCGCACTTCAGGAAGTCCACAAATTCCACATCTTCTACCTCTGCACCTGCAAACTGTCTCTGCTCATAAAACTCATTATAATTCGGAATATGCGTCTTCGGCACAAATCCCACGATACGGCCATGATTCAGAGCTGCTGCCACATTATAGAGCTTGCCTCTGTGACGCAGCGGGAGTCCCACAAAGATCAGGGCGTCCGTCTCCCTTGTCTCCTCTGCAATATGCAGAAGCTCATCCCACGCACTGTCCAGAAGACATCTCTGGAGAAAAAGATCGTGACAGGTATATCCTGTGATACAAAATTCCGGAAATACCATCAGCTTGACATGTTCCTTTTCCATTTCATGAATGGCCTTCAGGATTTCCTCTCCGTTTGCCTTGCAGTCTGCAACGGTAACTCTCGGCGTTGCCGCTGCCACCTTGATAAAACCATGCTTCATTTTTTCTTCCTCCCGAGTTTTATCGCTTGCACTCTCTTATGATCCTCTTAAGATCTTCCACGGTAAAATTATAATTCTTATTGCAGAAATGGCAGTTCGTCTCAATGTCCTTGCCTTCCTGGATCATCTCGTTAAGTTCTTTTCTTCCGATGCTGATCAGCGCTTTTTCCACACGCTCTCTGCAGCAGTTGCAATGGAACTGTGTGGGCAGTGTATCATTGATCTCTATGTCAAAGCCTTCCAGTACTTTTTCAAGAAGACTTTCCGGTGTGTGTCCCTGCTCCAGAAGATTGGTAACAGAATCGATCTTTGATACGTTTTCCTCAAGCTTTGCGATCACCTCTTCCTCTGCAAAAGGCATCAGCTGTACAATAAAGCCTCCCGCCTGACGGACTGTATTATCCTTATTCATCAGCACACCCAGTCCTACCGCAGACGGAACCTGCTCGCTGGTTGCAAAATAATAGGTGAGATCTTCTGCGATCTCGCTGGTCTGAAGAGCAACCTGTCCCACATATGGCTCTTTCAGTCCCATATCCTTGATCACATCCATAAAGCCTACGCCGACAGCTCCCGCAACATCCAGCTTGCCTTTGCTGTTTGCCGGGATACATACATCCGGATTCCCCACATAGCCCTTTACATTTCCGTGAGAATCTGCAGTTACTGTGATTCCCTGCAGTGGTCCTCCTGCATGGATCCGAAGTGTAAGGAGATCCTTTTCTCCTTTCATCATAGCTCCCATCATGGCACCGCCGGTAAGGAGACGTCCCAGTGCCGCTGTTGCCACCGGACTGGTGTTATGATTCTTTCTCGCTGTCTCCACCATATCGGTTGTAACAGCCGCAAATGCACGGATCTGGCTGTTTGCCGCTGTTGCTCTTACAATATAATCACTCATATAAAAAATTTCCTCCTTTATTTCTCGTCTGACGGAATTTCCTTTCCATGTTCTCTGGCCACAAAAGTCAGTCTTCCGCTGTCCGGCTTCGGTGCATCCTTGGTGTATGCGTCATAAACCGCCAGCGGGATCAGGCCTGCCTTTTCAAGAAGTTCCCTTACTTTCTCCGGATCATAGGCCTTCTGGTAATGAATTTCCTCGTCTCTCTCATAAAGACCATCTTCTCTCGGAAGAAACAGAGTCAGATCATACACATTGATCCCGGCCTCCTCATCAAATTCATTTTCCCAGATAAAGCTTCCCTCTTCCCGATTCTCTGCAATAGTCGTATTTCCAAGCATTTCCCGGTATTTATACGGGGTGTTCATATCAAATATGAAAATTCCATCCGGATCAAGATAATTGTTCACCAGTTTAAATACAGTAAGCAGATCATCCTCCTCTGTGATGTAATTCATACAGTCACAGACGCTGACGACAGCACGTACCGTTCCATAAAGTTCAAACTCCCGCATATCCTGTTCCAGATAAAGGATCTCATGACCGGATTCTGCACGTTTTTCCATGGCTTCGCCAAGCATTTCCTCAGAGTTATCCACACCGATCATATCATAACCGGACTCAGCCAGAAGCTCTGTCATCACTCCGGTCCCACAGCCAAGTTCCAGCACGATCCCGTCTTCAATTCCGTATTCTTTAAGACTTCCTATAAGATATTCCGCCCATTTTTCATATTCCACATTATCCATGAAAATGTCATAAACTCTGGCAAAATCACTGTATGCTTCCATAAAAACCTCCAAATATTTTCCGGGCGTTCCATCGCCCGCAGCGTTCACATTATACCATGTCTTCCTGTATAAGTATACGCCTCTGACATAATATGACACAAAAAATCCGGGACCGCAGCCACAAAAGCTGTGATCCCGGAATTCTTATCTAACCGAATCTCCTGCTACTCCAGGCTTTACTGTACAGGCATATAGTATACGTCTGCAGCCTCACCGTGCCAGTAGAAGCTTGTTCCATCCTCTTCATATACATCACAGTCATACTGAGAAGAGAAGGTGAAACGGTTTCCTTCGTTATCCATCCATGCACCGTTTCCGTCCGGAACGATAACACGTGGTTTACCATCAGAGTTTCTGTAAATAGTTCTTGTCTCATCTGTGTTGCCAAGCTGCTCATCTGTAAATCCGCCATTTACGATAGCACCGGAGGAGCTGCTGTCAGTGGATGCAGTTCCATCGGAAGAACCGTCAGATGTACTGCTTCCGTCTGTAGATGTTCCGTCAGATGCTGCACTTCCGTCTGTAGATGTGCTTCCGTCGGCAGCTGTAGTTCCATCTGCTGCTGTTCCGTCAGAAGAAGCTGCTGCATTACCATCTGCAGATGCACTTCCGTCAGAGGAAGCTGCGGCATTACCTTTACCGGCAGTCTTGGCTGCAGAACCATTTGCCGCACTCTTCAGAGTGGAATCACCAAGGATCGCAAAACTGTCGACAGACTCCTGAACCTTTTTCAGAGCATCCTCTTTTTTAACAGATGCCACAAGGCTGTAATACTCGCTGTCATTTACAAAGTATTTATTGATAGCATATACATAACCGTCACTCTTGGTCGTATCCTTATATTTCACAGTATAAGAATAAATGTTGATTCCGTCTTTCTGATCTGCCTTGTAATCCTGGATCTCAAAATCGGTTCCATTTACCATGTTCTCTGCCTGTGTCATGGAAACTGCCATATCCTGGGAGTTCGGGATCACTGCGGATTCCAGATCTGCGCCGGATCCGTGAAGGATCAGGATCCTGCCCTGGTCCGGAGACTCGAAGCTTACCATATCTGTCTCGTCGGACTTGTTGGACCAAGTTGCATCCGGAAGCTTGATCGCTACGGATTTATCCTTGGATGTATAGGTTGTATTCTGTGCGTCTGCTGCAACAGTCGGTGTAACCTTCGCTTTTTTCGCCGGTGTCGGAGTAGGAGTAGACTCCACAACCACGCTGTCCTCTTTTCCTCTTCCGAAACTACATGCCGTCATGACACCAGAAAGAGCAACAGTCATAGCTAAAAGTGCAATAAATTTTTTATTCTTCATAGTATCCTCCTCATAATCATCATCAGTCACAAAGTGTGTCCGGAATATTCACTTCTGAACACACTCTTTGCTATAGTTTACGATTTTATTACAGCTTTGTCAATTGATTTCTCCCTATACTTTATGAATATCCTGTAAGCAGATATCCTGCTCCGTACAGGATTTTTCTAACATTATAATCTTCCCGGATATACCTATCTTATTCTCTTCTTCTGCTGATCCTGTATTTCCCGTTTTACGTCTTCATTACGAAAGCTCTGTTTATTCCCCCACCAAGTAAGCCTCCTGTTTTAATGACAAATATCCCCCTTGAATCTGTCCCTTCTTTTTTTTCTATAATTGTGTCTTTATTCATACACACTCGTGTTGTAAAGTATACCCAACCAAAAATATATGAAAAGAGGACATCCATACATCGATGTTTTCAGGAAAGGATCTATCACTATGGAAAAAGCAGTTCAGACATCTCAGAGAACTGACCAGGAGCTTTCATCTGTTCAGTTTCTCACCATTACAGCCGCATTTGTTGCACTGACTTATATCTTCACCGCATTTATTAATGTTAAGCTTCCGATCGCAGCCAACGGCGGACTGATCCACCTTGGAAATGTGCCGTTATTCATCGGTGCCATTTTATTTGGAAAGAAAACCGGAGCCATTGCCGGTGGAATCGGAATGGGTCTCTTTGACCTTCTCTCCGGATGGACCCTGTGGGCACCATTTACTCTTATTATTGTAGGGATCATGGGCTTCACAGTAGGTAAGCTCACAGAGGATCCCCGGCACCAGAACATCAAATGGTATGTGATCGCCATTGCCGCAGCCTGCGTGATCAAGGTTGCAGGATACTACATTGCAGAGGTTATCATCTATGGAAATCCACTGGCACCGGTATCTTCCATCCCGGGAAACCTGGTCCAGATCGGTGTTGCAGCTGTCATCGTTCTCATAGTGATCACACCATTAAACCTTGCAGCAAGAAAAACCGGATTAAAAAAACAGCTGTAACAGCTGCCGTAATTTGCGAAAATAATATAAAGATCAAGAGGTGAGCTTATGTATAAGATCATGACACCGGGACCTACACAGGTCGCAGAAAATGTCCGTCTGGCAAGAAGCATGGAATGCACAAATCCGGATCTGGACGAAGATTTTGTCGAATTTTATAAAGAAACCTGCGAGAAGATCAGCTCTCTTCTCCATACCTCCAACGAAACTCTCATCTTAAGCGGTGAGGGTATCCTTGGACTGGAGGCTGCCATTGCTTCCATGACTGAGCCCGGAGATAAGGTTCTTGTTCTGGACAATGGTATCTACGGAAAAGGCTTTGCCGATTTTGTTTCCATGTACGGAGGCAGACCGGAGCTTTATACCAGAGATTATCAGAACACTCTCGATGTAAAGGAACTGGAAGCCTTCCTTGCGGATAACCATGACTACAAATATGCAACCGTAGTACACGGCGATACTCCAAGTGGCATGCTTAACGATGTATCTGCCATCTGCCCGCTTCTTAAAAAATACGGGATCCTTACCGTTGTAGATTCTGTCTCCGCTTCCTTCGGCGAGCCCCTGAACATTGATGCATGCCAGATCGATATCATGTGCGGCGGATCACAGAAGGTGGTATCTGCACCTCCGGGACTTACCTTTGTTGTAGTCAGCAGTGATGCAAAAAAGGCAATGACTGAAAGAAAGGCACCCATTGCTTCTTTCTACGCAAATCTCACAACCTTCGCACATTATTATGAAGAAAAATGGTTTCCATATACCATGCCGATCAGCGATATCTATGGCCTGCGGACTGCTATTGACAACATTGCCGATGATCCTGGGATCCTTACACGCCATGCCAGAATCGCCGCAGCCTCCCGAAAGGCCATTACAGGAGCCGGACTTAAGCTGTATCTCCACAGCGGCTATTCCAACACGGTAACTGTTTTTGAAGTCCCGGAAGGCACCACTGCCGCTGCGATCCTGGACGGAGTCAGAAAAGACTATAACATCATGCTGGCAGGCTCCTTCGATGTCCTTGCCGGAAAGGTTATCCGCATCGGTCACATGGGAAATAATGCAGCTTTCTACAATGTACGTGAAGTTTTCCATGCTCTTGACGGAACCCTGCAGAAGCTTGGTGTTCCTCTTACCGGATCCATGGAAGAAATCTTCTGCGAAAATATGAAATAAACAAAAAAACGCTGTAAAAGGAAATTTATCACTGCTGTTTCTCCATTTTGCCGGTATAGCCGGTAAGATGAAGAGACAGCTCACATTTCCATTTATAGCGTTTTGTAATATTATTTATTCTGTTATTTATTCTGTTATTTCATACATATACAATTCATGCAGCGCCCTGGTTGCCGCAATATATCTAGCTCTCTGCACGATCGGACTTCTGTCAGTCCCCGGAAATACAGAAAATACCTGATCAAATTCCAGTCCCTTTGCCATATAAAACGTGGTAACAGTAAGACCCTTTTTGAAATTTGTGCTGTCCCTGTGAAGCAGTGACAGCCTTTCCTTTGTGTCAAAGCCCTCTGCTTCCAGTTTTTTCTGAAGAATATAATATGCCTCTCTCGCTTCATCTGCAGTTCTGGTGATCACCGCTGCTGTCTCGTAAGAAAGCTCCTCCCCGGTCTCAGTCCCATCTGTCTCCGAAGCCGCATTTTCCGGCATGTCTTCGTCGGCTTCCGCCACTGTCTGCTTCTCCAGTCTCAGTTCCTTTACCACACGCTCCAGTGCCTCAGTAAGCCCCGTAAATTCTTTCTCTTCCACCGGTTTTCCATGGCGTTCAAAAAGCTCCACCTCTGTGATCCCCGCAAGCTTATTCGCATAGGAAGCAATCTCAATGGTATTACGGTAACTCTTATTCATCACGATCCTTCTGATATCCTTGCCAAAGATCTTCGGAAGGAATGTAAGCACATCCTGCTGGTCCCCATCCATGGTCTGCTCCCGATCTCCCAGGATCGTCATTTTGCATTTAAAAAGCCTCTGGATGATGAGATACTGGATCATGGAATAATCCTGCATCTCATCCACGATCAGATGGCGGACACCGCTGTCTTCCTGCTGGGTCTCCAGACGGTATTTCAGATACAGAACCGGATACACATCCTCATAACGAAGCTTTCTTTTTTCGTACTGTACCTGTGGAAGCGCCGGAAATCCCTCCTGCCTCAGGAAACGATTGTATAACACATAAAGATCTCTTGTCTCATACATCCGGTAAAAACGACTCTTCACAGCATCCCTTTCTTCATCCGGAAGGTCAAAGCCCTTCAACGTTTCCACCTCATCAATGAAATACTCTGCCACTGCATCCATTCTGGAAAGCAGCGGGATATCCATGAATTTAAAATAAAACAGTTCAATAATTTCCTGTTCTTTTTTTACTACGCCACGATGTTCTATATCCCTGAAATTCATAAGACTGTCTTCCAGTTCTGCCAGATACCCTTCCATACGGTCCAGAAAATCCCGGGACTGTTTTTCCTTCAGAAGCTCCTCATCACATAAGCCTGAGATCTGCCGCTCGATCAGATCATAACGATCCTCGCAGTCAGACACTGTATTTTTCAGTCTCTTATAGGCAAAAAGATCAAAGCTCATCTCCCGGATGTTCTCCTCACCAAGCTCCGGCAGGATATGGGAAATATAATCCGAAAATACTCCATTGGGCGAAAGTACCAGCACAGAAGAGGATTTCAGATTCTTTCTGTCATGATAAAGGAGATATGCGATCCTGTGCAGAGCAATGGAAGTCTTTCCGCTTCCTGCAGCCCCCTGAATCACCATGATCCTGTCCGAGGTGTTTCGGATAATAGCATTCTGCTCCTTCTGAATGGTTCGGATAATGTTTTTCAGCTGTACATCTCCGTTGCTTCCAAGCTCTGCCTTCAGGATCTCATCATCAATTTTCACATCGCTCTCGAACTCGTAGATCATTTTTCCGCCACGGATCTTATACTGCCACTTTGCCGCAATATCTCCATGGATCTCACCCAGCGGGGCCTGATAGGAGGCCGGTCCTTTGTCAAAATCATAGAACAATCCGGACACCGGTGCCCTCCAGTCATAGATCAGAGGCAGACCACCGTTTTCCTCCGCAAGGTTTGCGATACCTATATAAAAGATCTCCGGCTCATCATCACCCTCATAGCAGAAATCCACTCTGCCAAAGAATGGTGAATCCATCATCTTACGGAATCTGCGGCGCAGCTCGATCTTTTCATTGCTGGCATTGATCTCATGGAGAAGTGCCTGCTGGTTATCAAAATTTTCGTAGCCATACTGGTCCATCTCTGTGTAGTTTTCCCAGTAATACTCGTGCATTCCTTCGATTTCTTTCTGACCGGCCTCTATGGAATCATCCAGCTGTGTGATCCGGTGACGCAGAGTTCCTGTTACATGTGCAAGATATTCCCGTCCGTTTTTTACTGCTGCCATACGCCTTAATCCACCACTACCGCTGTTCCGCTTGCTGTAACCATCAGCATGCCATTATCTGCGCCAAGTACCTCATAATCAATGTCCACGCCAATCACTGCATTGGCGCCCATTGCTCCTGCCCGCTGTTCCAGTTCTTTCAGTGCCTCTTCCCTGGCCTTCTGAAGCTCTTCCTCATAACCGGCACTTCTGCCGCCAAAGAAATTCCGAAGACCCGCGCTAAGATCTTTCATAAAATTTACTCCTGAGATCACCTCTCCAAATACGATTCCTTTATATTCACGGATTGCTCTTCCCTCTACCGATGGTGTTGTTGTTATGATCATGGTAAAATCCTCCCGTTTCTGTCATTTTTCATGGACACTTCCGGAGTATTTCCGAAAACATGCTCCGAAGTGTTTATTACAGAATTATACCCGAAAGCGGAACAGATGTATAGAGTAAAAAAGCGAAGCGGACATTCGAAATCCGCTTCGCACCTTTTAAATAATAACGATCGATCTCAGTCTCACGCCTGAGCCTCTTTTTTCTCAAACTGACTGTTATACAGATCCGCATAAAATCCCTTACGTGCCAGCAGCTCTTCATGATCTCCCTGCTCAATGATATCTCCGTCCTTCATGACAAGAATCAGATCTGCATCCTTAATGGTAGAAAGTCTGTGGGCGATAACAAAGCTGGTTCTGCCCTTCATCAGGTTATCCATAGCCTTCTGGATCTGCATCTCTGTTCTTGTATCAACGGAAGATGTGGCCTCATCCAGGATCAGGATCTTATTGTCTGCCAGAATTGCTCTTGCAATGGTAAGCAGCTGCTTCTGCCCCTGAGAAACATTACTGGTTTCCTCATCCAGGACCATCTGATAGCCGCCGGGCTGCTGCATGATAAAGTTGTGGATATGGGCCGCTTTTGCTGCTGCGATCACCTCTTCATCCGTTGCGTCCAGTCTTCCGTAGCGGATATTTTCCATAATGGTTCCGGAAAACAGCCAGGTGTCCTGCAGCACCATTCCGAACATCTCACGGAGATTGCTGCGGTTAAAGTTACGGATATCATGTCCGTCAACCTTGATGCTTCCGCCATTTACATCATAAAAACGCATCAGCAGCTTTACGATCGTCGTTTTTCCTGCACCTGTAGGTCCTACAATGGCGATCTTCTGACCGTCATGCACATCTGCGGAAAAATCATTTACAATGATCTTATCCGGATTATAACCGAATTTCACATGCTCAAACTGTACATTTCCTTCCAGTCCCTCAATGGAATCCGGATTCTCCGGCTGAAGCTCTTCCTCCGGCTCCTCAAGAAATTCAAATACCCTCTCAGAAGCTGCCGCCGAGGACTGTAGAAGGTTTGTAACCTGGGCGATCTGCTGGATCGGCTGTGTAAAGTTACGGATATACTGGAAGAAGGACTGGATATCTCCAACCTCGATAGTTCCTTTGATGGCAAAAAGCCCTCCGAGAAGTGCCACCATCACATATCCCAGATTTCCCACAAACTGCATGATCGGCATCATCATTCCGGAAAAGAACTGTGACTTCCATGCAGACTCATAAAGCTTCTGGTTGTCATGCTCAAATTCCTTCAGCACATCCTGCTCTTTGTTGAATACTCTTACCACATCATGGCCGCCGAAATTTTCCTCCACCTGACCATTTACTTTTCCCAGATACTCCTGCTGTGCCTGGAAATATTTCTGGGAGTGTTTCATTACTTTATTAATGATAAGCATGGAAACCGGCAGGATCAGCACTGCTGCCAGTGTCATCCACACGTTGATGGAAAGCATCATGATAAATACACCGATCAGTGTTGTTACGGATGTGATCAGCTGTGTCATGCTCTGGTTGATGCTCATTTGCAGGGTATCCACATCATTTGTCACCCTGGAAAGGATCTCACCGTTTGTTCTGCTCTCGAAATAATTCATTGGCAGACGGTTGATCTTCTTTGAAATATCCTTTCGGAGATTGTATGTGACATCATTGGAGATCCCCGTCATGACAAATCCCTGGATCAGGGAAAAGCATGCACTTGCCACATACAGTCCCAAAGTCCACAGAAGGATCATTCCGATCTTACTGAAATCAATACCGCCTGTACCGTTTACCTTGGCAACCAGACCATTAAACAGCTCTGTGGTAGCTTTTCCAAGGATCTTCGGGCCTGCAATATTAAACGCTGTACCTGCCACTGCAAAGATAAACATCAGGATAAAACGGAATTTATATCTGCCCATATAGCCAAAGAGCTTTTTCATGGAGCCTTTGAAGTCCTTGGCCTTCTCTGTTGGCTGCATTCCGTGTCCGCCCATCGGGCCTCTTCTTCTCTGCTGACTCATGCCAATTCCTCCTCTGATAACTGACTCATGGCAATCTGGCGATATACCTCGCAGGACTTCATCAGCTCCTTATGGCTTCCGATCCCTGCCATATGTCCATCGTCCAGTACAAGGATCTTATCTGCATTTAAGATCGTACTGATACGCTGTGCCACGATAATGGTTGTTGCTTCTTTTGTATGTTCTTTCAGCGCTTTTCGAAGTGTACTGTCTGTTTTGAAATCCAGTGCGGAAAAGCTGTCATCAAAGATAAAGATCTCCGGATCTTTTGCGATAGCTCTGGCGATGGAAAGCCTCTGCTTCTGTCCACCGGAAACATTGCTTCCTCCCTGTGCGATCGGAGTCTTATATCGCTCCGGCTTGGTGTCGATAAACTCCGTAGCCTGTGCAACCTCTGCTGCTTTTTTCACTGCATCCTCCGAAATCTCTGTCTTTCCGTAACGGATATTGGAATCAATGGTTCCTGAGAAAAGTATACCCTTCTGCGGAACGTAACCGATCCTGTCACGGACATCCTTCTGTGTCATTTCCCGGACATCCACACCATCCACTTTCACAGATCCTTCTGTTGCATCATAGAAACGCGGGATCAGATTGATCAGTGTACTCTTACCGCTTCCTGTACTTCCGATGATCGCTACTGTCTCACCTTTTTCTGCCTTGAAGGAAATATCTGTGATAACATTCTCTCCTGCCTCCGGATATGCGAAGCTTACATGATCAAATTCTACAGTACCCTTCACATCCTGGGAAGGCTGTACCGGATCCTCCGGATCCTGGACACTGACTTCTGTCTCAAGCACCTCGTTGATACGGCGTGCAGATACATTTGCTCTCGGCAGCATGATAGACATTGCTGTGATCATCAAAAATGACATGATGATCTGCATTGCATACTGGATAAATGCCATAACATCACCAACCTGCATGCTTCCGCCGTCTACCGCATAAGAACCGCTGTAGATGGTCAGTACGGAAACTGCGTTCATGATCAGCATCATCACCGGCATCATAAATGTCATACAACGGTTTACAAAGAGGTTTGTCTTCGTCAGAGTGATATTTGCATCCTCAAAACGCTCCTCCTCGTGTTTTTCCCGGCTGAATGCACGGATAACCGGAATACCGGTAAGGATTTCTCTTGTTACCAGGTTCAGCTTATCTACCATGGTCTGCAGGGCTGTAAATTTCGGCATTGCGATTCTGAACAGCATTGCCATAAATGCCATGATCAGTACAATCGCCACCCCAAGGATCCATGTCATGGAGGAATCTCTCTGAAGCACGCGGATCACACCACCGATTCCAAGGATTGGCGCGTAAAGCACGATACGGAACATCATAGCCATTACCTGCTGGATCTGCTGGATATCGTTCGTGCATCGTGTGATCAGGGATGCTGTTGAAAATTTATGGTACTCTCTGCTGGAAAAACCTATGACTTTGTTATAAACCAGTCCACGGAGATCATGTCCCATAGATGCAGCAACTCTGGACGAAAGAAATACCACACATACTGCAGCCATCATGGTGACCAGTGCCATCAGCACCATGCGGATACCTGTTGCTTTCATGTAATCCATCTGTATGGCATCCACATCTTCACCCATGGCTTCATATTCTGCACGAACGTAGGAAACACCTGCCTGTGTGATGATGGATTCCTGCATCTTGTCGATCTTTTCTCCGACCTGCTCCTTCACAGCAGCCAGAGCCTCTGCAGGCATCTGAGAAAGAGCCGCCAGTGGATCCGTCCCTTCCGGGATTCCCATTTTTGCAAGAGCTGCCTTTGATTCTTCGCTGTCGGACGTCAGAGTAGAAACGATCACCATCGGTTTGCCGAAGATATCGTTGAGTTCTTCTCTGTCTTCTTTGGAGATTTTATCCTTTAATACCAGATCATCTCCCTCTTCCTCATAAAATCCATCCACAGTTTTCGCATCATCCTCTTCCATAAACAACTTCAGACTGTCCATGGACGTCTTTCTGATCTTCTCAGGAACACTGTCTTCAATACCGTTCTGCTGAATTCCCACATTAATGATATTTGATGTGTAATTCGGCAGAGACAGATCACAGTATGCCTGAAGAAAAAGAAGCACAATGATGAGCATGATGTAACCTGCAGATCGTTTCAGATATTTCATCAGTTTAATCACGTTTCTGTTCCTTCCTTTCTGTCATTTCATCCGGATGAAGCTTTTCTATGGCTTCCTCCGGCTGGATCTTTTCGATATTTACAAGGATCTGCTCCAGAAATCTCCGAAGCAGGCACTGTTCCGCCTCACTGAAGCCTTCCATCATCACAGCCTCATTTTTATGGATCCGTTCCAGTGCTTTTGCCTTGATTTCCTTTCCCTTTTCTGTCATGTAGATCCTGGTCACACGCTGGTCCTTTTCATCCGGTTTCTTATAAAGAAAGCCTGCTTTCTCCAGTCTCTGTATCGATACATTTACCGTAGGCGGCTTGATATGCAGGATCTTTGCAATTTCCCGCTGACTCAGGCCATCCCTTCCGGACACAAGCCCCAGAACCGGGATCTGTCCCGGATAAATCCCCAGCTCCTGCATCTGACCAAAGCATTTCGTCATAAAATGACGGTCTACCTTCATAAACAGAGATAAAAAACTGCTCTGCCTTTCTTTCTCATCTTCCTCCTTACAAAACACGCTGTCACTCCTCTCTCATCCGCTCAGACACCTGCTCTCTGTTAATGATATACGAAGCAGTGATCTTCTTTTTTTAATTAGTCGGCTAACTATATATAATATACATCTGCACAAAAAATGCAATTGATTTTTGTGAATTTTACACTTTTTTAAGATTTACAGCTTCTTTAATTTCCACCTGAAATCTATTAATTAATTTGTTAAACTAATTTATTTTCTGCTGTTTTTCCTGTTTTTCCACAAAAAAATACCCGCTTCGTTTTTTTATTCGAAACGGGTACTTCTTTCTGTTCCTGATTTTCTTATACAAACTGATTCACAGCCGGATCATAAGCATAATCGATCATGTCAAGCTTATCCTCCAGTTCTTTCCTGTCAAGTCCTCTGTCCTCACAGAAGGCATCCAGGGATCTGTAAAAATCCCGCAGCTGTGTATTTACGTAACTTAAAAGCATTACCGGGTCCTTTGGTATCATAATCTGTTTCCATCCTTTTATCTGATATTTATCCAATATCCCAGATGCTGCTGGATAGCTGTCTGATCTGAAATATCAGATTTACTATCTTACCAATTTTATTTTTTGTCAAGAGCCAGTAAAAAAATTTTTCAGGATTTTTTATTTCTTCAGTATCTGATAAAAATATTCCATTCCTTGTCCCAAAAAAAGAACTGCCTGGTTCCGATTTTCATCCTGAAATGGATTTCTATCAGAACCGACAGTTCTTTTCCTTGTCAATCTATCATAACTTTATGGAGTTATTTTTTACTTCGTGCTGACGGTAAACGCTCCGTCCTTCACATCCAGCACAATGGTATCTCCGGCATGTACATCACCGGAAAGGATCTTCTTGGCTGTCAGTGTCTCCACATAATTCTGGAGATAACGTTTCAGAGGACGTGCGCCGTAAACCGGATCATAACCGTTATCCACTACCATCTGTTTGGCAGCATCTGTAAGCTCCAGAGAAAGCTCCTGGTCAGCCAGACGGTCGCTGAGCTCTTTGACCATAAGATCTACGATCTTACCTACATTATCCTTGGTCAGCGGCTTGAACATGATAATCTCATCCAGACGGTTCAGAAATTCCGGACGGAAATGACCACGAAGATCATTCATAACCTGTTCCTGTGCCTCCGGTTTGATATCTCCCTTCTCGTCGATACCGTCAAGAAGGTACGGAGAACCAATGTTGGAAGTCATGATCAGGATCGTATTCTTAAAATCAACCGTACGTCCCTGTGAATCCGTGATACGTCCATCGTCCAGTACCTGCAGAAGTACATTGAATACATCCGGGTGAGCCTTCTCGATCTCATCAAAAAGAACAACACTGTACGGTTTTCTTCGAACGGCCTCTGTCAGCTGTCCGCCTTCCTCATATCCGACATATCCTGGAGGCGCTCCGATCAGACGGGACACGGAATATTTCTCCATGTACTCACTCATATCGATACGGACCATATTCTGTTCATCGTCAAACAGTGTGGCAGCCAAAGTCTTGGCAAGCTCTGTTTTACCAACACCGGTTGGTCCGAGGAACAGGAAGGAACCGATTGGCTTTGTGGGATCCTTGATTCCGGCTTTGGAACGAAGGATCGCATCTGTTACAAGACGAACACCCTCATCCTGTCCTACTACACGTTTGTGCAGCTCATCCTCAAGGCCCAGCAGCTTGGTTCTCTCACCTTCTGTCAGCTTGGTTACCGGAATACCGGTCCATCTGGAAATGATACGAGCAATCTCATCATCTGTAACAGCCTCATGTACCAGGCTTCTGTCACTCTCTTTAACCTGCTTCTCCTCAATCTCCAGCTGCTGCTGAAGCTTCGGCAGCTCGCCATACTGCAGCTCTGCTGCTTTCTCCAGATCGTAATTCTGTTTTGCTTTCTGGATCTGTTTATTGATATCCTCGATCTGCTCACGTAATTTCTGAAGCTTCTCTACGGAATGCTTCTCATTATCCCACTGAGCTTTCTGGGTATTAAAAGTATCTCTCAGCTCTGCAAGTTCTTTCTGCAGATCAGCCAGACGCTCTTTACTTAAGTTGTCAGTTTCTTTTTTCAGGGCAGACTCTTCAATCTCCAGCTGCATGATCTTACGTCTCTGCTCATCCAGCTCTGTAGGCATGGAATCCAGCTCCGTCTTGATCAGCGCACAGGCCTCATCAACAAGGTCGATTGCCTTATCCGGGAGAAAACGGTCTGTAATGTATCTGTGTGAAAGTGTGGCAGCTGCAACCAATGCACTGTCTGTGATCTTAACACCGTGGAATACCTCATATCTTTCCTTCAGGCCACGGAGAATGGAAATGGTATCTTCCACTGTCGGCTCATTTACCATAACCGGCTGGAAACGACGGGCAAGTGCAGCATCCTTCTCAATGTACTGTCGGTACTCATCCAGAGTTGTTGCACCGATACAGTGCAGCTCACCTCTGGCAAGCATAGGCTTCAGCATGTTTCCTGCGTCCATGGCGCCGTCTGTTTTACCTGCACCCACGATCAGATGAAGCTCATCGATAAACAGAATGATCTGTCCTTCGCTCTTCTTCACTTCCTCAAGTACCGCTTTCAGACGTTCCTCAAACTCACCACGATACTTGGCACCTGCAACCAGCGCACCCATGTCCAGGGCAAAAATCTTCTTATTCTTAAGACCTTCCGGTACATCTCCTGCCACAATACGCTGTGCCAGTCCCTCGATGGCTGCTGTTTTACCAACGCCAGGCTCACCGATGAGAACCGGGTTGTTCTTGGTCTTACGGGAAAGGATACGAATAATATTCCGGATCTCCATATCACGTCCGATCACCGGATCAAGCTTCTGGTTCTTCGCCTTCTCCACAAGATCCTCACCGTATTTATTCAAAGTATCATAGGTTGCCTCCGGGTTGTCACTGACAACTCTCTGGTTTCCCCTGACTGTAGATAATGCCTGAAGAAAACGCTCTCTGGTGATTCCGAATTCATTGAATAGCTTCTTCATGCTCGGGCTTGGATTCTTCAGAATGGAAAGAAACAGATGCTCAACCGATACATACTCATCTCCCATAGCCTTCGCTTCGTCCTCTGCACTGACCAGTGCCTTGTTCAGATACTGACCAAATCGAAGCTCTCCACCGGAAACCTTAACTCTGGCATCCAGTGCCTTCTTAACTGTGTCAATAAAATATTCCTTCTGGATTTCCATCTTCTCGATCAGCTTGAGGATCAGGCTGTCCTCCTGTGTCAGCAAGGCATACAGAAGGTGTTCCTCTTCGATCTCCTGATTGCCATATTCATAAGCAATCTTTTCAAGATCCTGGACAGCCTGTACGGATTTCTGTGTAAACTTACTGATGTTCATAGGCTTCCCTCCTATTCTATGAAAAACATTTCCAATATTCTCATACCGGAAATGCTGTGCTTTTTTCTTGTTCTAGGAGAAATATAACACTATTTGTTAGCACTGTCAAGAGGTGAGTGCTAATATTTTGAGATTTTTTTTGCAAACCTTGATTTTACGAGGTTTGCAACACTTTTTCTTCCTTATAATCATCACTTTTTCTTGATTTGACACCATTTTGACACCAATTTTTTTATTTTTGGTGTCAACTAATTGCTACGCTTTCCAGCCTTGTGATTTCACTCTCAATTCTGGACATCTCACTTACATGGTTATATACGTCCATTGTTACATCTATGTGGGCGTGTCCCATAATATATTGAAGAACTTTTATGTCTATCCTCTTTTCTGCCATTCTGGTACAAGCCGTATATCGCATAATGTGAGCGGATACCGTTGGTAACAATTCAGCATTTCTATGTTCAGTCTTTGCAATTTGAACTTCTTTTTTGTTATATGCGTCTACAATATTATATAAGATATTGTTTATTGCACTAGGCATGAGCGGTCTGCCGGACTTTGCCATGAAAATGAATCCTTTATAACCGTCTATCTCAACATCTTTTCCTTTTTGAAGCATAAAGTTTAATTTCTTTTGTTCTTCAAATGCTCTTTGTACATCTGATGTCATAGGGATATTTCGGATTCCAGAATCCGTCTTTGGCGTGGAAATATGGAATTTATAGCCATCTCCTAAATCTTTATAAATCAACTGATGGTCAATACTTACCGCTTTTGTTCTGACATCTACATCTTCCCAAGTCAATCCAATCAGTTCTCCGCACCTTACACCAGTTCCTAACATGATTCTGAGCATTGGATAGTAGGTGTTGTATACTTGATTATTTTTCACAAATTCCAGCATTTTTTCCTGTTGTAAAACTGTTAAGGCAATACGTTCTTCTGCCTGTCTACCATAATCACTGATAGAAAACTTTGCCGGATTCTTGCGGATAATATCATCATCAACAGCCATTTCCAGTGCCGGATAAATCATATTGTTAATAAATTTTATTGTAGAATATGCGTATCCCGCTTTAGAAAGTTTTGAGTAAAACGATTTGATGTGTGATGGTAAAATCTGAACAACCTTGATGTTTCCAATTTCGTCTTTGACACGATTCTCCCATGTTTTCAGATAATTTGCTCTAGTAGATTCTTTCAGCTCCCCAGTGGACATATATCTTTCAAACAATTTATTAAGAGTAAGTTTTTTGATTGCTCCATCAGTTAAAATGTTATCTTCCAAGTCTTTTGCAATCTGCTTTTCCTTTTCCCTTAATTCCGGTAAATCCTTTGCATATACTGTCAGACGTTTTCCGCTTCTTATATCTGTATAACGGTAACTGTATCTACCATCTTTACGCCAGCTTTCGCCCTCTCTTAATTTTCTTCCTTTATGGTCTTTTCTGCTATTTGCCATGAGAAACATTCCTTTCTGTAATAGCCCCCTTTTTTGTTCTCATGACGTGGTTATGTCTATAAATATTATACCATATATCACAAGAAACATAAACGAAAAAGGGTGTTATTCTTCCAGATATGAGAGGTAATTTTTGACTTTTTCTACCGAATAAAGAACCCTACGTCCAATCACAATTTTTGCTCCTGCCTGTTCTCCAATCTTTCTTGCAGTAGCATGACCACAAGATAACATTGCAGATAATTTATCTATATTTACCGTTATCGGCTGTGAAGTTGGTCTTTCTTTTGTTTTGTTCATCTGTCAGTCCTCCTTTTACCGACCTGTATTATCGTCATTTTCTGCACACCAGTAAAAGTATCACTCTCCTTTACCATGTGCTTTTTATAAGCAGTCAGACGGCTTCGGCAAGCTCCGCTGGTATCTCAACCATTCCCATTCCTGTGGGCTGAACCGTGTCATACGGGTGTATCATTATCCTGTGTTGCAGGTCATGGCAGAACGACTTTTCCAACGGTCGCTCCCAGATCATTGCATGAATCGCTATCTCCCGATTTGAAAAGTCACGGCGTACAATCTCTGACGGCTCACTGCAAGCACAAACGTATCTGACTACTTTATTCACTTGTCAAAGAACTGTTAGGCTCTTGTCAGCCTGTATCAATTCATTTTTACAAATGGACTGATACAGAATGATAAGAAAAAGCGGAACAGGAAAGAGGGGAGTTTGTTAAATCATGCTCCGCTCAAATATTACTTAATGTTCGTCTATTTCAAATTCACATATCATTTTCAAAAGGGCTTCTCTGATACGTCCCTTTAATTCCATATCAACCACAATGTATACGTTGCCGTATTCATCGTAGAATGGGCGTAAACAGCATTTTGATATGTACGCTTCATAGAACAGCAACAGCTTCTCTATGGCGTTTTCGTTACCGTCTACGGCTGATGATATGAGGTAGAAAGATGGAAGTGTATGTTGCTTATTCTTCATCTTGTTTTTTCTCCTTTAATTGTTTTCTGATTTCTTCAAGTGAATTTCTTCTGTGCCTGTATGATGTACTTCGGTTGATGTTCAGCTTTTCGCCTATCTCCGAATCACTCATATCCAAGAAGAAAAACATCAATACAATGTTCCGGCTCTGCTCCGGCAACTGTTTCAGTGCTTCTGCAAGTTCTTCATCAAGTACACGGATTTCTATACCGCACACATCGAACGTTGTATATTCACTTTCGTAATCGTCCCATACAATCAATTTTTCAACAACAATCTCTGGAAGCTCACAAAAGGATACTTCCTTTGCCTGTCGTCTGGCTAATTCCTTGCGGTAATTACGGACAATTCCTTTCACAACTTTTTTGAGCTTACAGTCGAACTGACACTGTATCGTCTTTTGGAAGTCTGACGGTTTCACAATCACACCCCCTTTCCGCTATGAAGTGAAAAGTATGTATCCCTCTTTCCGCACCATATCTGTACAGCAGGGTGTGATTTGTTGCAGAATCAAAAAAATTCTTTATGTTATAAAAAAGACAAAATGCGTCTGCTCGCAGAACGCAAGTAAACGCATAGGAAATAAAAAAGCCAGTATATTGAATTGTCAGTTCGTATTTATAGTCGAAATTACCCGGAGAGGGAGCTACGCTTTTTTTAATTGATGTAACTCATGTACACTATGAATAACCAAAACAGACACGGTAAATCAACCTCCAATCGGCTACCGTGTCCCTGCAAGTCGTCATAGGTTTGTGTAAACGCAAAGAAACGGCGGCTCTGAAAATCAAAGTCGCCGTTTCATACGCGCATGAAAATATGTCTGCTCCACGACGGCTTTTTTTCTTTTGCCGTCGTCCGGCAGATTGCATTTTTATTCTTTACTTATATGCTATATGTTAATTTTGTGGATTTCATAAAGATTTGAAAAATAATGAGCGATACCGCAGTACCGCTCACCAAATTTCTAATATGGAATTTTGATAATAACCTGTGCGCCGCCAGTCTTTTTAGAATTGCTTAAAACAAGCTGCCCGCCATGTTGCTTGATAATGCTGCTTGTGATATAAAGTCCCATACCAAAGTGCATATTAGAAGTACGGCTTTTGTCGCCCATGAAAAACTGTTCCTGTGCATGATGTAGGGCCTCCGGTGTGAAGCCGCCTCCCTCGTCCGTTATAGATATATGTAAAAAGCAGTCCGTTTTTTGCACCGTTACATAAATTGTCCCCTGTGGTGGAGAATAGTCTAACGCATTGCTTATCACATTCATAATTGCCCGTTCCAACAGCAGCTTATCCGCCTTGAGTGTGCCCAGGTTAGCCCCCGTTTCCAGTTGCAGACAAATTCCTTTGGTAAGGCATAAAGAGCTTGCCTGCGCTTTAATCTGGCCCATGTAATCAGCTATATCAAATTTCTCCAAATGAAGCTGATACCCGGCGATTGTCCGGGAAATGTCAATTAACGCTTTAATATAAATGCCTATCTGTTCGGAGCTTTCAGTAATGTAACCCGCATATAGACGTTGTTCGTCGTCAAGCTCCGTTTCATTTATCAAATCAATATTTCCTTGAATGACGGTCAAAGGTGTTTTCAAATCGTGAGCGAGTGCTGCAATCTGTTCTCTCTGTAACTGTTCCGCGTTCCATTGCTTCTCTAAAGATATTTTCAGATTATCTTTCATATTTGCAAAAGAACAAAGTACGTCCTCAAATTCTTTGATTTTTGAATGTTCCACTTCAAAATCAAGATTTTGTTCTGCTACCTGCCTTGTCGCTTCAAAAAGCGGAGAGAGCTGCGTCCGCATATTTTTTGCAAACTTCGCTGTCAATATCACGCATACTGCAATACAGTTGATTGCTATAAAAATATAAAGCAGAATTTCCGGTGAGGGCAAATGCTCATAAAGCCATTCATTTGTAAACTGTGAACCTATGTAATATTGCAGCACTACATATTCATTTTTGCGGGTCACAAACAAATACTGTTTGTTGAGGTTTGAATTTATCTTCCCGGATATTGCGTATTCCATAGCCCGGTCCAAATCGTCGCCCTCTAAGGTCGTTTCCGTCACTTGATAGTTTTTATCCAGCACCAAATATTTACAGCCCATAGGAAGCTGCACATCTGCCAAATCCGGCGTTGCGGCAATAACAGGAGCAAGATCTTTTGTGCAGCGTTCTGAATAATCCGCATAGGTAATAAGCCCTGTACTGGTTCCAGCTAAAATAAGACTAAATGGTATTGCCACCGCACCTATTAGTCCAATCAACAGCATACATAAGAATTTCCAAAAAGACGCTTTCAGTGATGTTGTTTTTTTCATTCCCATTTATACCCAATCCCCCAGACTGTCGCTATCGGCTGAATATCCAGTTTGTTCAATTTTGACCGGATATTCTTGATATGAGTAGAAATCGTAGAATTATCACTGTCGCCCTCTAAGCTGAAAACAGCTTCGTAAATCTGTTCTTTTGAAAATACCTGTCCTTTATTCCTTGCAAGATATTCACAAATCAGATATTCGCTTTTCGTTAAGGCAACAGGCGTGTTATCTACCCGTAATTCTTTTGCAGATAAATCAATTTTTATGCGGTCAAAGGTAATTGCGGTATGTCGTTCCCTACGTTCACGCCGTAAGTGGGCGTTTACTCTCGCCCGCAATTCTGCAATACGAAATGGTTTTGTCAGATAGTCGTCTGCTCCCAGACCAAGCCCAAATGTGATGTCATGCTCCATTGTCTTTGCTGTCAGAAAAAGAATAGGACAGTCTACAAGGGAACGAATTTTATCACAATAGGAAAAGCCGTCTACATCTGGCATCATAATATCCAGTATAATCAAGTCATATCTGTTCAGCTTATCAAGCGGTACCTGCGCGGCAGAGGTATAAGCGGTCACGAAATGCCCATCCTTTCGCAGCCCGTTTTTGACAAGCTCTAAAATAGCCCGTTCATCATCAATCATAAGGATCGCCGCCATATTGTTGCCTCCTTTCGTTGTCCTTTTTAGTATAGCACAAGCTCCAAGGGCAGGAAAGTTGTCATTGTCGCTTTGCAATATAGTAGTTATCATTTACATTGACCGCAACCGCTTCCGCTTTATCGGTTCCGTAAATCTCATAGACATCTGTGTAAAACCAAGACTCTCGCCCCTGTCCGCCATTTTTCCCGTACCAGTCAATCTTGCTTAAATCTTCTTTTGACAAAGGGATTTTCGTTTCTGTATCGAATGTAACACTTTCAGCGAGAATATCAATGTAGCTGCCTAATTCATCATCTGATACCATATCAGACGTTACTTGATAAACCGTCCCGCCCCAAAGAAGCTGTGTCGCATTTTCTGGATTGACTTCAAAGCTGTCATTTATAGATTCTTCTGTTTTCTTAAAATCAAAAACAGTATCGCTATCTTTGACATTTTCACTGATAACAGCTTTATGATACCCTCCGTTTACATCTACAATAAGATAATCGTCTGCGTTAGGAGCCGCATATACATTGAGAAAAGGAATAATGTAAGCGGCTTCTGGTGCTTTCTCCGCCAAATCCGCTAAGGATTGAAAAGTTGCCGATTCAACATTTTCTTGCAGCAATATTTTTCCGTTCTCGTCTATGGCGGCAAGCTGCCGGATATATCCAATCCATTCTCCAAGCCCGCCATTTGATACGGTATCTGCCAAAATGGTGTAATTGTTACCTTTATAGGAAAAACGTGTTACATTTTCCGTATTCAAATAGCATTGTTCCTTGCCACTGGAATATTCTTCGATTCTGTCCTGTAAAGTACAGCCTGCAAGAGAAAAGCATAAAACAAAAGCAAACAGAAAGACGATAACCATTTTTCTATTTTTATTCATAATTTTTCCGTCCTTCCCAATGAGAAAACCACAATAAGGTCAGCAACAAGCCACCTGTCGTTAATGCTGCAATCCATATTTTTTCCGTTCCATAGTTGAAAATTTGTCGGCTCAAAATATCCTGTACCCAATTCATAGACCATGCAAAGGGGATATACCGGGCTAGACCTTTCAGCTCAATATTGCTATATAAGATACATTGCAGACTTTCAAACACGCCCCAAAACAGGGATAACCCTAATCCAAATTTGAAGCTAAGGAACAGGTGCAAGATGTATATTATAAAATTACAAAAGGCCATCCCGGCGGCGGCTCCAATGAGCATTCCGAGCTGCACTGTATCAGCCATTCCCAAAAGATGTATGCCAATCACAAATAACAGGAACAGAAAGAACAATGCAAATACCCCCGAACCATAAAGATAAGTTAATTTTGCAAGCATATTTTTGTGTCTGTTTGGTACAGCAAGCAGCGTTTGGAAGTGCGAAGCCTTTTCTTCCAGTGCAACGTTCAGACCAACAATAACGCTTATCAACAACGGAAAAAACGTTGTAGTAATTTCCAATATCATTTTGAGCTTTTTACTGTCTGCGGTGCTGGCATACAGGGAATAGTAAGCAAGAAATAACAATGCCCCCATAACGGGTACACAAAAATGAATAGCCCAAAACGATGTATGCTTCGTTTTTTCCTGTTCAGAACGAAGCGCATAAATAAAACCCATTTCTGTCTACCTCCCTTTGGAAAAATCCTTTGCGTCGGCATAGGATAAAATAAGAAACAAGAGTATTGACAACAAAATGGAAATCATAATGGCTATAGAAAATCCACAATTCCCCGCATAAGTTCCGTTCATTTCAATTCCCATAAGTGGCTCTGCCAGTTTTGCTGCCCAACAATACGGTACAAACCACCATGCTATTGTATTTCCTAATGCGGTAGCAGTAGATAGGACAATCCCAAGTATTGTATTTAACACAATCGGCACAAACATTCCCGTTTTGCGTGCTAAGTACAGACACAAAGGGATTTGCCAGACAGACGCAAGGATAATTCCGATACTTCCTGTAATGCTGTGTAAAAGAGAATATACTGCCGTTACCGGAGCAATGATATTACTGATAGAAATAAGCAATGCTAAAAATATCGCTGAAACAAGCAGTTTTTCGACTAAGATAATGCACTTAGCAAATTCAAATCTCGAAAGGTTTACAGGCATAGAAAATACCGAATAGTATTTTCCGGCGTTTTCTTCTTTTCCGTGTGACAAAGAACACAAAATTGCGATTGCTCCCGGAAGCAAGAACGCATACCACCAGTAAAGCGTCATGTACTGATACCCCATATATCCACCCATAATCCATGCAAAAATAGCCGTAATTAGCGGAACAATGAAAATCAGTTTGTTCGATATTGTCCTCTTGAATTTCAAATGTTCTGATTTTAGATAGTCCATGCCTTAACCCTCCCTGTGATTGCTTTTTACAACGTCCATAAAAAGCTGTTCCAAATTTTCGTTTGCATTAAGTTTCCCCTCATAGCCTAAGACACCGCCCGCAATAATGCCGATGTGGTCAGCGGTCTGTTGTACCTCGGAGAGAATATGACTTGATAAAATAACGGTAATACCCTTTGCAGGAAAGGAACGGATAAGCTCTCTAAGTTCTTCAATCCCAATCGGGTCAAGCCCGTTGGTTGGTTCATCAAGTATGAGCAGCTTCGGGTTGTTTAGTAATGCAACTGCAATTCCAAGACGCTGTTTCATACCAAGAGAAAACTGTCCGGCTCTTTTCTTGCCTGTTTCCGTCAGCCGGACGATTTGCAGCACTTCGTCAATCCGCTTATCTGTCAGTCCTAAAATAGTAGTCCTTACTTTCAGATTTTCATAGGCGGTCAAATTTTCATAAAGCGGCGGCATTTCAATTAACGCTCCAATATGGTTTAAGTCGCTGCGTTTCCATGCGTGGCCGTCAAACTCAATACTCCCAGATGTGGGTCTCAAAATACCTGTTATCATTTTGAGTGTTGTAGATTTTCCGGCTCCATTTGGTCCTAACAATCCATAGACGGAATTTCTTTCAATGTTCAGCGATATGTTATTTACGGCTGTCTGCCCGTTGAACGATTTGCAGAGATTTGTTGTTTTCAAGATTATACTCATATTTTGTACTGTCCTTTCTTTTGATTATGCTAAAAGGATAGCTACAAATTTTGAAGATTTAATAAAGAAAATAGAATTTCCCTGAATACATAATGAGAAATATTGGGGTCAATGATAGGAAATATATAGACACATCCAAGAAGAGAGGGGAACAGTAAAATGTAACTGGGTGAATGAATATGGCAAAAAGACCAAGACATAAAATAGACTTTAGCCCTTATGGGGCAGCAATCAAAACAGCGAGGACAGGACAGAAAGAGTCCCGCAATAAGGTAGGTAACGAAATTATCTTTCTCCCCGTTATCTCGCTAATATCGAGAATAACGGGCAACATCCGAGCCTTCAAATCTTTTTTGAACTTATGCTTCGTTACAATATATCCGTAGACCAGTTTCTTTTAGATACGCCCACCGGAAAAGATACAAAGTGGCGGCAGCTTGACGCTCTCCTTGATGATATACATTTCTGGAAAAACTGCTTTTTCACATCTGCTCCAAACAGCATACCGTACCCCAATTCGCTGATACGCCCAAGTCCCACACGGAAATTGAAGTTATTGCAACTATATGTCGCCAAACGAATTCGAACGAGTGTATGAAAGAACGCACACTGAGGCTGAGCTTCTGGCAGGTTAAAATGGGGAGAAATTTCTCATTTTAACTTGTACTAAATCTTGACATAGGACCATAATATATCCCCAGATCCAGAAATATTGATTTTCTTGCATATCATCAATTTCTCTTTTTGCTTTACTTCAGGCTTTTTGAATTTCCAGCTCAGCACGTTTCTTTTCGTTACAGGCTTTGGATTCTGCCTGTTCCATCTTTTTCTCTGTTTCTTTTTGTTTCTTCTGTGCTTTGTCTACTGCCTCAACAGATGATTTATTTACCTGTATCTGTAATTTAGAGTTCTGGTCCCGAACGTCTTTTATTTCTTCTTCGAGCAGCTCTTGCTCGCTTCTGCTCTTCAAACCGTTTCTGTTCCTCAAAGCCACATAATGATAGGCACACTAGCAACTTCCAGTAAACTGAATAGCTCTCATTTCTTCTATAAAGGAATCTACACTGAAATAATATCCGTCATCTTCCTGCACCAGACAAAGTGCCTGATAACCTGATATCACAATATTCAACGCAATATCCTGATTGTCCACCAGAAAAATATAGGTCTGTGCTGTCCCTTCTGGATTGGTTTCCATATAATGCTTCAAAAACTTCCTGTTCAAACTTATCACTTCCTTTCAGGCAAAGAAAAAGACGCAAGCCATATTTCTATGACTCACGCCTTTCTCTGCACTTATTTACTTTACAATGCCTATTAGTTCCAATTCGCTACGCACTGCGTATCCTTTTAGAACTTACATTTATACATAAATCAATTCCTTGAGAATAATCTCTTCCGCAATCGCTTTGTGTTGATTAGCAGCTCTTACCCATGCCATTTAATCTGCTTTTTTATCCGGCAGTGGTTCTTTTTCTTCCAACTGTTTCAGAATCATTTCTTCCCGTTCTCTGGCTGCCTTGTCCACTTCCAGAAGATGCTTTCCAATCGTATCCTGCAGAAGCATCACCTGATACGTTGAATTTCGATGGTTCTTCAGATAATCTCTGCGAAGAAAACCATACTTGCCAAGTTGCTCCATCTGCTCACCGGATTTATAGGTGAGATTCGGGATCAGATATCCATTTACATTTGTATACGTTATATAAATAGGACATTCGCAATCCGCTTTCGCTACTTGCTCATGAACGCAGTTGCTTCGCTTCCTGCATTCATTTTATTAGCACTCTCCATTTCTCATCATTTTTTGACCACAAATTTACGACATTTACGACAAATCTGACACTGCTTTACAATACCAGACAAAATGACTAATGCCCCGGAAATCCTGTAAAACAGGCACTTCCGGGATACACAAGACAGGACAAAAATCGACTTCCATTATCAAGAGGTGAGTGCTAATTTTTTTACAAAGAATTTCGCCCGTAAAATGAAAAACTAATTTTCATCTTTAGCCCTTTATGTTCTTTTGTTGGAAGGTGTTTCTTTACGAGCTCAAGTTTCAACTCCTTACTATACTGTTTCCTAGACATAAAAATATGCTCCTCATATGATAGATTTTTGGATATTTCCATTGTCTACCATATGGGGAGTATATCAATCCAACGGTTTTCAGTGCTTTTTTCATATTACTTTATTGAATATCCCTCATTCTGCCTATATAAGTGAAACTTAGCGAAACTTAAATTAAATCTCTTTCAGACAATTCAATTTGGATATTCACCAACTGTGGATTATTTCTCAGTGCACCAGTTTCCAACTTACCGCCTGCTGCCTTGCATCCACAAATCTCTTATAAATACCTTCCTGTTTCATTAATTGCTCATGTGTTCCCTGCTGTGCAATTCTTCCTTTTTCAACAACCACAATCTGGTCTGCATGTCTGACTGTTTTTAATCTGTGGGCAATCATAATAATCGTTTTTTCCTTTGTAAGTGCATCTACTGCATCCATCAGCTCCTTTTCATTCTCCGGATCAACATTGGCTGTTGCCTCATCTAATATAACGATTGGTGCGTCCTTCATGATCGCTCTGGCTATGGAAATACGCTGCTTCTCACCACCGGAAAGTGTGGCTCCTCCTTCTCCGATCACTGTGTCATATCCATTCGGAAGTTTGCTGATGAAATCATGACAACATGCTTTCTTCGCCGCTTCCACCACTTCCTCATGACTTGCATCCTGGCGTCCGAATTTAATATTATTCTCAATGGTGTCTGCAAACAAATACACCGACTGAAACACAAATGAGAAATTACGCATCAGACTGTTCATGCTGTAGTCTTTTACATTCACACCTCCAAGTGTCACTTCCCCGGAATCCACATCCCAGAACCTGGCAATCAGATTGCAAAGTGTTGATTTTCCTCCACCAGATGGTCCAACGATTGCTGTCGTCGTTTTCTGCGGAATAGAGAGCGATATATCATCAATGATCTTCCGTTTGTCATAAGAAAACGAAACATTAGAAAGTCTGATATCGTAATTTTCCGGCTGTATTTCTTTACCGTCGATATCCATGGTATCCAGCTCCAATATTGCATTTGCTTTATCTACACATACGCTTACCACATGTAAAAGAGATGAATAATTCCCTGCACATTCCAGACTGGCATAAAGCATAAATGCTGAGATTGTCATACCAATTGCATAGACCGCACTCATAGTTCCATTAATATAAAAATATGCACTGCATGCTACGATCACAGCACCTGTAATTTTAGTTATCACACTTTGCAGAAAATGATAGGGCACAAACAGCATTTCCATCTTTGTATTGATCTTTTCACATGCTTCATTTGCATCATTTAATCTTTTCGCCTGTTTCCCAAGCAAGTTATATGATTTAACTTCTGATATTCCCTGCAGATACTCCATGATCTGGTTTACAAGCTCCGTATCGCATACCACTTTTTGCTCTGAATCTTTTTTACCCGCATTCTGCATCACAGAATTGACCCCAAAGAAAATAAGTACTCCTGCTGCAGCTATCAGTCCGATTCTCCAGTCAAAAAGAAACAGCATAAGAATGATCATGGATGTTTCCAGAATTCCCTGCATGGTCAGCATAACCACTCTCGCAGCTACATCGCCAAGTGTTTCCATTGTATTCGTCGTAATAGAAGAAATTTCCCCGATGCTGTTGGCATTAAAATATCCCATCGGCAAATAACGCAGATGTTCTGCAATCTTGATTCTCATAAAAGCACTTGCATTATATCCTCCCTCTGTCTGAAGCACTGTAGAGTATCTCTTGCAGATTACGTCGACTACAATTGCAAGAACCATAATCGCAACGGAGCCTCCAATATATTTTCCTGTCGGTTTCCCACTCAGCAGACCAATCAGTATGTACATAATAGCCGGAATCTTCATTGCTGAGGCAAGAGCCTCTATGAGTCCGATCACTATCGACAGTTTAAATTTATTGCCATTTTCCCTGCCTGAAAAACGAAAGAATTTTGCCAGAATCCCAAACATATCATTCTCCCTCCTTCACCGTATCTTTTACAGAAATATGGGCATTCCACATTTCCTTATAAAGCGGGCATGACACCAGAAGTTCCTCATGTGTGCCATGTGCTGTTACATTTCCATCATTTACAACAAAAATCTGATCACTGTCCTTAATGGTAGATAGCCTGTGTGCAATTACGATCAGTGTCTTCCCTGCTACCAGTTTTGCGATAGAATTCTGCAGAATCGCCTCGTTTTCCGGATCCGTGTAAGCAGTTGCCTCATCAAGGATCACGATCGGAGCATCCTTCAGCATCGCTCTTGCAATGGAGATACGCTGTCTCTCGCCTCCTGACAGATGTCCTCCTGCACCCCCTACAACCGTATCAAATCCGTTCTCAAGCTGCATGATAAATTCATAGCATCCGCTTTTCTTTGTCACCTCGATGATCTGTTCATCTGTAGCCTCCGGATTTCCCTGCCGGATATTTTCACGGACCGTTTCATTGAACAGATAATTATCCTGTGCAACATATGCAATTTTCCGATTAAAATCTGCAAGCGACATTTCTTTGACATCAACTCCACCGATTTTAATACTTCCGGAATCCACATCCCACAAGGACGCAATCAGCTTTGCGATGGTCGACTTGCCGCTTCCGGAAGGTCCTACGATTGCATTTACCGTTCCTGCTTTCAGCTCCATAGTTACTCCATGCAGAATCTCTTTGTCGTGATAACCAAATCTGACTTTTTCAAGCGTAACGGAATTATCTTTGGGAGCTCTTTCACTTTTCTCCGGACGTTCAAGCTCCGGCTGTTCCAGAATTCCCGCCACTTCACCGACGATTACTCCAATTTTTCCAAGATCATCTGTGTAAGATCCCACTGTAATCAACGGTCCAACGATTCCAAGTGATAAAATAATACAGATGACAAAATCTGAAATCGCAAGTGTTCCATTGGCTACATAATGTGCCCCAAACGGCAATACCGTAAGAAGCGTATAAGGTGTGACCACCATCATCAGTCCATGAAAAATCGAGCACCGTTTCATCCAGGAAATAAAGGAATCCGCATATTCAAAAGCCGCCTTTGTAAATTTGGCATAAGAACTTTCTGTCTTTCCAAATGCCTTGATTACTTCAATTCCGTCAATATATTCCACTGCCGCATCATTCAGATCTTTTGTTGTCTGAACTGTTCTTTCAAAACTTGGCTTATAATCCAGCATCATTCCAAAATAAGAGAAAAGTCCAACGATAACTGGAACCAAAGACCAGAGTGCCAGTCTCCAGTCTGTCAGAAAGAAATAAATTAAAATCACAACCGGCGCCAGCAGATTTGACGTGAATTCCGGGACAATATGCGCCAGTGTTGTCTCGATACTGTCGATTCTTTCCACCATGATATTCTTAAATGTGCCGGAGGATGTATCCTTTACATAACCAAGAGGTACCCGTGCCAGTTTGTCACAGCAGAATTTTCTTATATTTGCGAGTACTGCAAACGTCGCTTTATGCGACAATGCTGTCGAGAGTGAATGAAGCAATTCTGCAATGATAAACGACAATGCGATCAGAACCGCTTTTGCAAGATATGTTTTAAACTCCTTTTCACCATTTAAAAACAGCTTTACTACATCTGCAATAATAAAATACGGCAAAATCTTAAAAATCACATTTCCTATTGCAAGTAACACACTCCATACATAGGCAATTCTTTTTTGTCCGGCCCATGTCAGGATCCAGCTGACTGCCGACTTCTTTTTTTCTTTCACATTTGTTCACTCCTTACTTTCGTTTTATTGTTATTTTTGTTAGTTTAGTCTAACCTATGTATAATAAAATAGGCGGCCTATTGGCATCAGCCACCTGATATTATTATCCTGTCGGATTCTTATTCAGAAATCCAGAACCTGTAACACACATAACCTGTTCAGGATTCTTGCATCCGTTATACCGGAAACTCAATATTCCACAATCGTTCCCAGCCACCTGTATTGAATTCTTTCAGCTGATGCACATTTTTCTTTGCAGTCTCTCTATCTATATCATGCTCAATGATCTGAAATACTGATGAAAAAAATCCCGTATAGATCATATGCATAAGGCTTTCCTCTACAATCGGTATTTTCACACCGTTCTCTTTCATCTTTTCCATATAATTCAGGCTGGACTTCATTTCCCGCTCTACCATATTGTGTATGAATAGTTCAAATTTTCCACTGTCTCCGCATTTCAACAATAATCTGAAATTATCATAATGATCATAGATATAATCAACCATCTGTTCCATCCCATCACTGGATGTATCCGACATATTCCTTGTCTGATCACTGGCAGAAAGCTTTTCAAACTCCTCAACGATCTGGTCATAAATCTGATAAATATGTTCCATATAAGGATCCGTCAGTGCATCAAAAAGTGCCTCTTTCGTCGGATAATATTTGTAAAATGCGCCAGTAGTAAGCCCTGCATCTTTTACAATATTTCTTAAAGATGCTCCTGTCAAACCATCTTTCAGAAAATGTTTTCTGGCTGTATCTAATATGTTTTTCTGTGTATCTTCTGCTTTCGTCGACATTCTTTTCGTATCCTCTAAACTTCTTCCCAAAATATAGCAGTGCTATATAACACTGTTATATTTTAACTCATTACAGGAATTTGTCAAGTCTTGGTGTTTCAATTTTTTATTTTTCTCGTGTATTCAGTTTCCACTCCGCAGATGCTTTCTGCAGTTTTACAAGTCTGTTCTATTCAGACAGATTTTCTTTGCAGAAAAGTTCTATACAGTTCTCAACCATTGTCTGATCATAGTCTGTTGAAATACCTGAGCCAAGCCAGTATGCATAGTCTCCTTCATCATATTTTCCAAGTGCCTCCAAATCACTGCCGTAGCGCAATTCAATATGATAGGTTGTATCATTTGTATCTGGTGCTATGCAGAAACATGCTCAGAATTATTTTTCTTTAAATCAAATCCAGTTAATACTAATAATAGTTCCAGAATTTTCACACGAATATAACCATATCTGATTTCTTCAGGAATTTTATACAATTCCAAAAAGATATGTTCTATTGACTGATTTGCCCGTATAATAGTAAAACTATGTGTTTTTGAAATGTTACTAATCTTTTCCAGATTTACAGACAATAATTGCAGTATCCTTTTCATTTCGTCTGTAATCATGGAAAAATCAAGCGTAATGGTAATTCCATGATAACGCGATGTTGGAAACTCTGACACATGCCCAGTTTTTTTCAAAGAACAAAATGACAAGTCTCCTGCCGCTATATAACCATATTCATTTTGTTCAAACACGCATTCGCAACGGCCTTCCATGCAATAGTTTATTTCCATCACACTGGAAGCCGGCTTTTGCTCCTTGTTGCAATACTCCATATGTATATCATTATAAACCAGATCAATTCCTGGAAACACATGATACAATGTAATCATTCCTGTACCGCTCTCATTTTCCAAATGAAAACATTCACAGAATTCCGTATCCTGTACCTTTTTGCAAGCTGATGTACCATATAACTCAATACTGGCAAAAGAATCTGATGATTTTAATTCTATATTCTTATCGGGTTTGGACTTCAATATATTTTCAGCAAGCTCATAAGCATTTTTCATAACTATTTTCCTCTGTACCACATCGCAAATGCCAATTCCGGTAATCGGTCAGTCTCAATAATTGTTTCGAGCATTCTGGCAAATCCCTCCGGATTTTGAATTTGATACTGCATATGGTTGAATCCCTCAAAAACCGGAAAGTTACCGTATATATAAGTCTGCATCACTGCATTTCTGTATTTAAAATGTTCTTCTATACTTCCAAATTCCCAGAATGTATGTTTCTGCAATTCTTCTGACAATTCTGAAAATGGCTTATCTTCCAAACTGTCTGTCAGCTGTCTTCTCAGATTTCCATACGTCAAGTTCTTTCCTGCCTCTATAAAATAAGGTTTAATTTTATCATCGTCACACCACATGATTCTCTTTAGTGTCTTTCCTTTTGACCAATATAAACTTTTCATTGCTATATATAAGAACGGAACCATGATTCTGCGTGTTGCCTTTCCAATCTGTGCAAACTGCTCGCCATCAAAAAAACATGCTTTACCGGTATTTTTATCTCTGTCAGGAATGCCATGGCGAGATCTGCTCCAATCGAAGATGCAACTATAAGTTCTATTTCTTTGATTCCATGGTTCCCCAAAAATCGTACAATCTGTTGTATCTCATCTCTTTTGCTTTGATACCTCTGTCCGGAGCAATACACAGTCGATGTTGGCATAATGCAATAATATTTTTCTGCCATTTTCTCTGCAACCGGCATACTGCTTTCCCCAGTTACTCCCATTGCATGGAAAAACAGAATGACTGAATTTGATTTATTTCCTGTTGTTTTAAATACCACACTTCCACCTTTTGTCTATTTTTTATCTATCTACTCTCTTCCATTTTGCAACAGCATTTCTTACCCGCCAGTCAATATCCAGACGTGCTCTGCGACATTCTTTCGGATGTTTTCTTGCTGCCTGAAATGCCAGTTTCACAAAGAGTCCGGATCCAACCGGGAGCATTGTCTTTAGCATGCTCTCCGGAAAAACGAAATGGGTTCCATGCTCATAAATGACATAATCCAATCTGCATGTGTGTGAATGTTCTTTCATACGCTGCTTCATACGGCGGATATATTTTGCAGTATCCCACAACACATCATCTTCCGCACCAATCAGCAATAACGTTCCATGGATTTTTTCAATCTTGATCATCTCGTCTTCTGTGATTGGGTGAGCCTTTTCCGAGTCATCAAACAGTTTTCTTGAATTAATCATATCACCGGTCCGTTTTGTTTCTTTCTTAATCACATGCCAGTAATCCGGATGTTTGTAGCAAAATGGCATATACGGAAGGGGTTCTCCTTTGTAAGAAAAAAGAGATTCTCCTTCAATCGGCCATTCCTTACAGCCATCTTTTTTGCCCTGCATAAACCCCTGCCAGATAAAATCACTCGGTGTCAGACCTATCGTTAATGTAATATCCTCAAAATAAGAAGCGGCAGTCAATGCCAGTGTTCCTGTAGTAGATGCCCCGACAATTCCTATCTTCTGATCACCATGTGCTTTTAACCAATTGATTGCTTTCTCTATACGTTCCAATGGATAATTATGATGTCCATAATCTTTTTTTCCAGGTGACATTGTCATCACATTCACACCGAGTTTATGTAGCCATTTCACGGATGTACGCGCCAGATAATCCTCTGGATCATCCCCGATCATGGCAATCATTGCACAGTCTGATCCTGTTTTGCATTTCCAGTATGCACCATAAAATCCATCTGTTTCCACATCAAAATGTCTTTTCTTCATTTGTATCATCTCTTTAATATCGGCCACGTTTCTCCAAAACTATTATTTTGTTTGAGATATTCCGAACGATTTGAATCTTTCCTATCACATGATAAATCGGCATAAGCTTTTTCATTCCTTCAACCAGACTGACTTCCTGTTGAACAGAAAATCCCGGCACAATTCTTTGCAGTTCTGTTCCGTTCTTAACTCCCCATGTGAATTTTGCATTGCTTCCCTCTATGGATTTTTCTTTCACATGGTTTACAACAAAAGGTGACATGGTTTCGACCATTACGGTTACTTCCTGAAATGATTTTTCAATAATAAAAAACATCTTTCTGATATCTTTTTCACACAAATACATTGTAAGCCCTTCGATTATTACCAGAACATTCTCACAGTGATAATCTATATCATCTACATAGGAATCATCCATTGCAGACTTTGCAATCTGATATATCGGACCTGTTTCTGGAAGAAATTGCCGCCTTATCTTCATAGTCTCCGGCAAATCTATATTGTACCAATGCAGATATTTCCCTTTCATTCGATAACATCTGGTATCCAGTCCACATGCAATATTTATAACAATTGTATTTGTATTTTTCTCCAAATATTGCTCAACCATCCGGTCTAATACAATTGTTCTTGCAATCACGCCATAGTTCATGGCTTTATCTTTATCCGCTTTAGAAAAGTCATAATCAAGATTTTTCACAAGTTCTTCTGCAATTTCGTCGTTTATTTTAGCATTTTTCTTTCTTGTTTCTTTTGCTCTTGCATACAGAGTCTGTACCATCGTTTCCGGCACACCTGTCACATTCACTTTTTCTTTCATTATCTGTCGCCTTCCACTGCCTTTCTTACTTCTTCCACCCACTCTGCACTATGACAGCAAAACAGTTCTTCATGCTGCATGTTATGTCTCCGAATATCCGGATTTTTAAAATAAGTACAATATCTCTTTTCATATTTTCTGCCCATCTTTGTTGCGTAAAACACGTGTATCGTAGTTCCCGGCACATCAATTCCATGCTGGACTTTCGTAACCAGATCAGAATAAAACTGATTATAAACACTCTGTTTCGTAATCCATGGATTTCCTCCCTGCTCAATGCCGAACATATTTAAAAATCCATCAATCATTTCTTTCTTTGATTTATCTGCTTCATTTATTTTCTTTTGCATAAATTTAGGCAATTTACCAGTATGCACCATTTTATACATAATCGGCACAACTACAGATGACTGAATTTTCGCCATAAACTGACCAGCTTCATCCATATCACTGCTCCCAATGATGCCATGATCTATATGAATTCTTTTTCGCTGAATCAAAAGGGATACAAAACTTCCTCCAAGGGAACACCCATACGCTGCTTTAATTCTTCCATCATACTTTTTCTTGATTTCCTGCTCAATCTTTTCGCATTCATCTTCCATTGAATAAAATTCTGTTTTCTCATTTGGATCAAATCCATCATAAGAAACTGTTACCGTGTAAAAATAAAAATGTAATCTATCCAGTATATGATCAAAGCTACTATACAGGCAACAGGTACCAGGAAATAAAAATATCACTGGTTTACTACTGTCTCCACTTTCATAAAATTTCATATCTGGCCTCCTTTAGTTTTTTCATATAAGCATAAAATTACTTATGCAGCTCCCTCATTTCATCTGGTGCTTGCCCGCCTTATGTTCTGGTTTTTCTTATAAAGCAGTCCATTTTTCTTTAAAAACTCAAGTCTTTTACCTCTGGCATAAATACTCGTATCATAACCAGTTTCTGCAAATAAGACCGCATACAAGGATCCAATCACACCTGCACCATAAATCAATATTCTCATAGAAATCCGTCCTCTTTTTCATTTTCAAAAAAACTGCCAGTGTTCATGTTAGTAATGTCTAACTCTCATTTTCTAAAAAACCGTGTGAAAACAAAACTGTAATTCCACACGGTTTCTTTTCTTATGCATTCAGTATATCACTTTTACCTGGTTAATCAACCAAATTTTGTCTTCATAATATTTAAAATTTCATGTTCATGCGCATTATATTCACTGCACTTGGAATGCAATTTATACCCTCATCTGGTCATTAAAATAATAATTTACATGCTCCCCCACTTCCTTTCCAGACAGAAAAAGACGCAAGCCATATTCTTATGACTCACGCCTTTCTGCATAACTTACTTTTCTATTCTTCTGTTTCTAATTCCACTCTCTTTAAAATATCTCTTACAATACCTGCATCTTCAATCAGATTAATTCCAAAACATTTTTTACCTGCGTCCTTCAAAGACGCACCAACATGATATGCTTGCCAAGTTGCTCCATCTGCTCACCGGATTTATAGGTGAGATTCAGGATCAGATATCCATTTACATTCGTGTACGTTATATAAATAGGACATTCGCAATCCGCTTTCGCTACTTACTCATGAATGCTCTTATCACATTTTCTTTAATCCACTTTCACCATGAGGATTTCATTATTTACTACATTCCATGACAAGCTTCTCACATCTGCCATATCCAAGCTGTGAACTATTCAGACACAACGTATAATTACTGGCCTTTCCCCATTTCTGATCGGTATAAAAATTATAATTCGTCATACGCCTTTTATCTGTATCTGCCATCATTTTGACAGCTTCCTTCTCTCCTACATTATATAAACCCATAATACGCTGTGTTTTTTCCGGCATATCCCCATGGATAAATACATTCAGTACATCATCCCTATCTTTCAGAATATAATCTGCATTTCTTCCGATAATCACACAAGATTCCTTATCAGCCAGTTCTAAAATAACCTTTCTCTGTGCCTCATACACCATGTCTTCTACTGATTTTCCTGTGATATCACGTCCGGCAAATGCATATGCAAACAAGCCTTTTTTCGGAGACAGTTCCGCACTTTCCTGAATATATTCCGGAGATAAACCAGACTTTTCTGCGATCTCATTGATAATGTTTTTATCATAATAAGCGAGTCCCAATTTTTTCGCTAATTCTTCTCCGATAAAGCGTCCGCCGCTTCCAAATTCTCTACTGATCGTAATGATTCTTTTCACCATTTCCAGTTCCTCCTTAATTCAAAACATCTACTTTATTTTTTCTGATTCTCTTTAAAAATACATATCCTACAAAACAGGAAACTATTTCCGTAATCGGAAATGCCCACCAGATCAGTGAAACTCCCATCTGTACATTTCTGACAAGCATAGAAAAGATTCCAGCCAGCGGCAGGATAATAATAAGCTGTCTCAAAAGCGAAATAACCAGCGATTCCACACCACCATCCAGTGCCTGATAAATGCCCTGATAAGCAACATTGATTCCTGCGAACAGGAAACTTATAGAAATCACTCTCATTGCTCCGATAAAATATTCTCTCGACTGTCCCGCATTAAACAGCGTTGCAAATGCCCCAGGGAAAATCTCTGTGATTGCAATTCCCAGAATCATTAACACAATTGTATAGATCAGACCATATTTGATTCCATCCTGAATTCTCTTCTTACTTCTCATTCCATAAGCAAATGCAATGATTGGGGTGATTGCATCTCGCAGACCAAAAGCAAGAAACAAAACAAACTGCTGTACCTTATAGAACAGACCATAGGCCGTCTGTGCTGACGGATCGAACTTCAGGATCAGGTTCATTACATAAACCATAATGGACATCAGCGCCTGAGCAATGATTGCCGGAAGTCCGATTGCATAGATCTCCTTGATAATTTCGCCATCTGGCTTCATATATTTCGCCCCATGCTCGAATTCCTTATTTAATTTGATATGAAAAATGAACAGTAATACTGCTGACGCTACCTGTCCAATTACAGTTGCGTAGGCTGCGCCTTTCACTCCCATTTCCGGACAAGGTCCAATACCGTAGATCATGATCGGATCAAGGATGATATTTACAACCGCTCCAACCACCTGACCAATCGTGGAATAAAGAGAACGGCCTGTTGCCTGAAGTAACTTTTCAAATAGAGAAAAGAAAATAATACCAAAAGAAATTACGCAGCATATCCTCAGATAGCTGATTCCCATCTCAAGTACTTCTGTATCTACTGTCTGCGATGAAATATATGCTTTCACCCCAAAGATACCAAACAATAAGCAGACCACATAAATGATCACTCCCAGAAACAGACTGTTTCCTGCTACCTTTGCAGCTTTTTTACTGTCGCCCTGTCCAAGTGTCCTTGCAAGAAGTGCATTGGTTCCTACACCGGTTCCAATCCCCACTGCCACCATAAGCATCTGCACCGGAAATACCAGTGTCAAAGCATTTAGTGCTACCTCACTGCCTGCTTTCATATTTCCCACAAATGCACTGTCTACAATGTTATAGACTGCCTGCAATGCCATAGATAGGATCATCGGGATTCCCATTTGGACCATCAGCTTATTTACCGGCATCTCCTTCATCTTGTTGCTTTCCGCCATTTTGTTTTAACTCCTTTCTTTTTAGCACAAAAAAAGTGCGCACCTTGTCATATAAGCTGGACTTACGCTGACACGCTACACACTTTTTCATGGCGATATTCATTTTTGCAAAATGAAAACGAGTAGCCGGTAAACTGGATTTACGCTTACTTGCTACTCGTTTCTTGTAATTATATTGCCTCTTTTTCAAAAAGTCAAACAAAATTTTTCTTACATTGCCGCAACCAACTTTCCCGCAGTAAGTGCAGCTCCATATGCAGCCTCTTCTTCATATTCAGGAATCTCCATCGGCATTTTGAACATTTCTTCTGCCAGTCTTCTCATCAGCGGGTTTCGGCGAATTCCGTTTCCGGAGCCAGTCAGGCGTGTGACCTTTTTTCCGGTGAGCTGACACATCTGCTCATACTGCTCATGCAGTTCGTTAAGGATCCCACAGATCACACCGACCGTCAGTGCACCAGGATGAAAATTCTCTACACCGATCCCTGCGATCATGCCCCTGTGAGACGGATCACTTCTTGTCCCTGAAAAAGCCGTGTCTACTTTCCATGCAGCTTCTTTTCCGTATGTTTCAATAAATTTTTCTGCCTGCTCCTGCATCCGGGAATACAGTCTTTCTTCAGTTTCTGCAGTTTCTCTGTAAAACTGTTCCAGCATCGCATACGCACGACCACCACACAGGGAAGCTCCCACGAGGATATAGCTGTTTTCGGTACAGGGGCGAAGCTCCACACTGCCGCTGCATTCTATAAACTTCTCTGTCACTAAGGAAACCTGGCTGCCGGTTCCCACATTCAGGAGTACGGTATCTTTAAGATCCCGGACGGAACCAAACAGACTCGCCTGATTGTCACCGATTGATCCCATTACCGGCACACCGGCTCTTGTTTCTCCGACTAAAAAATGTCCCTTTCTTACTTCCGGCAGATAAGAAGTATCTACGCCGGCCTGCTCCAGGGCTTCATACAGAAACTCCTGTTTTCGCAGGTCAAAGCAGCCCCAGCTTGCCGCCATGTCAAGTCCGATAACAGGGACAGTATTTTCACACAGCCGCATAGCAATATAATCACTGATCGTCGTCATCCTTACAGCATCCTTCGGGATCTGATCTTTCTTCTGAAGATAAAAATGTGTCACTACACCATATCCGGACGCCGCCGCACCTACTCCCTGCAAAAGCTCTGCACAGGTTTTTCCGTTTTCCAGCGGAATCTCTCCGCTTCCATCCTGCCAGGTATAGAGAGGACTCACTGCCTTGCCGGAAGCATCCACATACAGCATTCCATGCATCTGCCCTGTAAACCCTATTCCATCTGGCAAACCATTCTCCTTCTGCTGCTTTATAAGAAGCTCCCGGACGATCTCATAGATCCGTTCCGGATCCTGCAGCTTCTGTTCCGGCTTACTGCTCCGCAGAAAAGAATTATGCTCCACTGTTTCCTTTGCAAGCAGCTTTCCCGTTTCTGTATCTGTCATTACGACACTGACTGTTGTTGTGCCGATATCAATCCCCATGATCTTCATCGTCTGTTTCCGTCCTTTTCTGTGATCTTTACTATAGAAAAAAACTGTCATCATATGAGATGATTATATTATCGTTTGAGGATTAATGCTATCTTTTTTGGTTTCCTGCTCAGGTTTCTCGATTCTGAGCATGCGATATCCAATTCCTATGTGCGTCTGGATATATTGTACACCGTTTTTTTCAGGCTCCAGTTTTTTCCGCAGTGTTGCCATAAAAACCCTGAGAGAAGCAACATCGTTTTCCGAGCAGCGTCCCCAGATCTGCTGAGTAATATATGTATGTGTCAATACTTTTCCAACATTACGGGATAAAAGGCAGAGCAGCTTATACTCAATGGGCGTCAGATGCAGTTCTCTGTCCTTCAGGAATGTGCAGCCAGCCGTGTAATCTATCTTTAATCCACCATTTTCAAAAACAGATGTTTCCGGCTGTTTTCCTGACTGCGTTATGGCAAGCCGCCTTTGGCTGACACGGATACGCGCAAGTAATTCTTCTACTGAAAATGGTTTTGTGATATAATCATCTGCACCCGCATCCAGTGCCTCTATTTTGTCCATATCTTCACTTCTGGCACTGATCACGATGATCGGCATATTCGACCAGGTACGGATTTTCTTTATTACCTCTACTCCTTCCATATCAGGAAGGCCCAGATCCAGAAGAACGATATCCGGATTGTGTGATGAAGCCTCCAAAATGGCTGAAGCTCCATTTTCTGCAGCCAGATATTTATAGTCATGTGTTTTTAATGTGGTAACGATCAGGTTCCGTATGGGTCTGTCATCCTCAACCACCAGAATTAATGTCTTATTCATTTAATGTCACCTCGCTTAATGGTAAAGTAAAAGTAAAATTACATCCATGCGGAGCATGATCTGAAAGAACCAGTGTTCCATCGTGAGCTTCTATGATAGAGCGGCAAAGTGCCAAGCCAAGCCCCAGACTCCGTTGGCTGTCTGCAACGGTTGTTTTCCCTGTATAAAACATCTCAAAAATATGTGGCTTCATTTCATCCGGGATCCCGGGGCCGTTATCTTCCACGCTTACCTGTGCTTTCCCGGCTTTTTTGAACCCCCGAATGCTGATGACAGAGCCTGACGGCGTATATTTTATCGCATTATCGATCAAATTTACCAGAACCTGTATAATAAGATGCACGTCCATACGTGTAAGAACAAGTTCTTCACAGTCCGCCACGATCTTATACGCATCATGCTTCCGGCCGATATGTCGGAGTGACTCTGCTATTACCTCATCCAAAAGCTGATCCGTAAATTTAAACTTCAATCTTCCATCATTGAGCCTGGTAATGGAAAGCAGATTTTCCACAACTCCGATCAGCCACTCTGAATCCTCATGAATGTCCGTGTAGATCTGATACCTTGTAGCTTCATCCAGACGGTCACTGTTACTGAGAAGCATATCTGCATTTCCGGAAATAGAACAAAGCGGAGTACGCAGGTCATGGGAGATCGCCCGAAGAAGATCGCCACGCAGCTGCTCATTTTTTGCTAAAACCGCATTTTTTTCTTTTTCTATGGCATTTTGTACATTCTCCATTGCAAGTGCACATTCATTTATTACAGACAGCAGGATGCTGTATTCATAAGAGTCCAGTGTTTCTTTCTGCAGAGGGATCCCGATTACGCCATAAACATTATTCCCGCTTCGAATTGCCAGATATAAGCATTTTGCCTGTGAGAAATACTGTGTGGATGCGCCGGCACGCTGTCTGTTTTCATAAGCCCATCTGGCCGCCTGTTGTTCTTCCTGTGTCAGAAAATCCTCTGTGCTCTCTTTTTCCCCGGAAAAAAGCTTTCCTTCTGATAAAGTTCCATTTTCCACAACATATGCCGTGATGCTGCGGTTTAACAGGCGTATCAGCTGTGTACAGGTAACTCCGAGGATTTCTGTCTCACTTTTTGCCTTTTGCAGCAGACGATCCGTATCAAACAGAACCTGTGTGCGAAAGGCAATCTGCGAAGACAGCTTTGCATGCATTTTCAGCTTTGCCGCAAGGGTTCCTGTAAGTACGGACGAAATAAGCATTATGAAAAATGTCACCGGATATCCCACCGCATATGTCTCAAAAGACATCCTTGGCTCCGTCAGGAAAAAACAAAATAAGAATACACTTAAAAAGGAGCCTGCTACACTGCAAAGATAACCATCTGTCACGATGGAAGTGATCAACACACCCAGAATGTATATCGTTACAATATTCGTATCTGTAAGATCCAGTTTCTGAAACAGCAGGCCAATCAAAGTGCATACTGCAAATATAAAAACCGTCAGCAAGTAATCTTTTGCAGACGGTTTTTCCACATACCATGCAAATGGCCGTTTCGGACAGGTTCTGTTTTTTACTGTATCCTCCATTTTCAAGCTCATTCTCCTTCTGCTGTTGTTTACTGGAATTATATCACGCAGCAGTTCTGTGGTCAAAAATTTTTTCTTCATGGCAATGAGCTATATGCGGAAGCACTTCTGAAGAGCTCTGTATTCTCCTAATACCAGTAATTTATCATTTTCTGTAAAATATGTTTCCGGTGAAATTGCAATACTGAATTCCTCTTCATTTTTTACTGCCAGAATATTAATATTGTAGCGTTTTCTGATGTCAAGTCCACCCACTGTTTTTCCAACCCATTCTTCCGGCACTTCCACTTCAAAAATTGCATGGGAAGCATCCACCTCCATATAATCCAGGATATGATCATCTGTATAACGGATGGAGGCCCATTTTGCCACCTGCTTTTCCGGATAAACTACCTTATCGGCACCATTGCGTAAAAGAAATTTTTCCTGAACATCACGTTCAGCTCTGGATATCACCAATTTTGCACCCAGTTCTTTCAGAAGGGATGTTGTTTCAAGAGAATTTTGAAAGCTATCTCCAATGGTCACAAAACAAATGTCGTAGTTTCCAATTCCAAGGGACTGTAAAAATTCAGCATTGGTGCTGTCACCAATCTGAGCATTCGTCACAAATGACAGTACTTTGTCCACTCTTTCTTCCTTCCAGTCAACTGCCATAACTTCATGTCCCAACTGATTGAGCTGCATGGCAATATGTCTTCCAAACCTTCCAAGTCCAATAAGCAATACATTTTTCATAATATTATTTTTCTCCTTCTTATCCAACTGTGATTTTTTCCAGAGGGAGCTTTGCATTTCCCTTATTTCTTCCGGAAAATACCGCATAGATCAGGGTCAGACCACCTACACGTCCCAGATACATCAATATGATCAACACGACTTGTGAAAAAACATGAAGTTCCGGTGTGATTCCCAGAGTCAGACCTACCGTACCAACAGCTGAAGCAGCTTCGTACAGACAATTTAAAAGCGGAAGGCCTTCGTACACACTGATCGCTATTCCGCCGCCAAAGAACAAGGCAAAATATAACATGGCTATTGTCGCTGCATTTTTTATCACATGATATTCAAGTCTTCGCCCAAAAGCTCCTGCATTTTCCTGACTTCGAAATGTCGCAATTGCATTTAAAATAAGTACTGAAAAAGTTGTTGTTTTCATTCCACCTGCTGTAGATCCCGGTGAACCACCAATTAGCATTAACAATATCATAACTGCTTTTGATGCCTCACTCATCTCTGAAATGTTTATAGTATTAAATCCGGCAGTTCTTGTCGTTACCGATTGAAACGCTGCTGCTAACAGGCGTTTTCCCATGGGTAAATTTGTCAGGTCACAGATATAGAAAAAAACTGTCGGAAATAAGATCAGACATGCGGTAGTCATGAGAATGATCTTGCTTTGCATGCGGTAGCGTTTAAAGTTCAGTTTATTTGTATAAATATCATCCCATGTGAGAAAACCGATTCCCCCTGTAATGATCAACAGCATAATTACCAGATTTATAAGTATATTTCCGGAATACCCAGTCAGCGATGGAAACATACTGGAATCTGTCCCCAGAATATCAAAGCCGGCATTACAAAAAGCAGAGATTGAATGAAAAACTGACATCCAGATTCCCTTTTTTCCATAATCTCCCATAAAAACCGGCAGCAGCAACACCGTCCCTGCAGCTTCGATCAAAAATGTTCCCCTCAAAATAAACCTTGTTAGTCTGACGATTCCTCCGACTTTTGGAGCTGAAATTGCATCCTGCATGGTGCTTCTTTGCATGAGGGATATTTTCTTTCCGGAAAGAATGGAAACAGACGCAGCCACAGTCACTACTCCAAGCCCACCTATTTGTATGAGTGCAAGAATGATCGTCTGGCCTGCCAGGGACCAGTAGCTTCCAGTGTCCTTTACCACAAGACCTGTAACACATACCGCCGAAGTGGCTGTAAAAAGTGCCTCATGAAATGGTGTGATCACCTTCTCCGCAGAAGAAAATGGAAGCATCAGCAGAACGGTTCCCAAAAGGATCACTCCTGCAAACCCCATGATAATCAGCTGAAAAGATGTCATATGTTTTTTCTTATATGATTTTTCCGGCATAAATGATCAGAACTCCTTATCAATACTTTTAACAGTGCTATCCTCGTAATGCATTTTATTATATATAACTACTTTCAAAGATAGTATAAAAGTCTCTGCTTCCGTATTAAGATTTTATAAAGATATGATATTGAATTGAGAATTATTTTAACCGAATCAAGGAAATTCCCTGCTTCGATAAGTCTAAGCAATACCTTAATACTACAGTTTTTAATTGTAAACTTGTTTTATTTTCATAGTTGACAATCAATATTTTTATGTGATAAAGTGATACCCGTACAAAAAAACTCAAAAGGAAGGTATTGACATGAACGCTGCAGCATACAAAAAAGAAGCTCCATCGCTTTCCAGAGATGAAGCCATTGCAATTTTAGATACTCCGGACGAAGAACTTGAGGCACTGATTGACCGTGCCAGCAGTTTACGTTACAAATATAAGGGAAACCGGGTAAGCATCCACATCCTTACCAATGCCCGCAGTGGTAACTGTTCCCAGGATTGTGCCTACTGTGCCCAGTCATGTCGTTCCACTGCCGATATTGATAAATACAAATGGGTAGATGAAGACAAATTATATCAGGACAATGATTTCGTAAATGATTATCATTTATCCAGACACTGTATCGGTCTGAGTGGTATGAAATTTACAGATAAAGAGATTGAAGAGCTGGCCCGCAGGATACGCAAAATGAAAGAACAGGGAACTCATCTCTGCTGCTCCATAGGCTTTCTCACAGAGCACCAGGCAAAAGTGCTCAAAGAAGCAGGTCTTGACCGGATCAACCATAACCTGAACAGCAGCCGGTCCTTTTATCAGAATATCTGCAGTACACATACCTTTGACCAGCGTGTCCAGAATATCCATATGCTTCAGGGTCTTGGTTTTGAGATCTGCAGTGGCGGTATCATTGGCATGGGTGAAAGCAAAGCAGATGTTGTTGACATGCTTCTGGAATTACGTGAGATCCAGCCGGAAGCACTGCCGATCAACTTTCTTCTTCCGATCAAGGGAACTCCTCTCGGGAATGCAGATATTTCCCAGCTGACAACAGAATACTGCATGAAAGTCCTCTGCCTGGCAAGACTTCTTGTACCTAAAGCCGATATCCGATGTGCTGCCGGAAGAGAAGTTTATTTTAAAGGCGAAGAAAAAAAACTGCTCAGTGTTGTAGACTCTATTTTTGCTTCCGGTTATCTTACAGAAGGTGGCCAGGGAATCGAAGACACTCTGAAAACCATTACGGATGCAGGATTCACCTATGAGATCGAATCTGCGTAAGCATCCTTATGGACATATGACCTGTCATACACACTTACAGCATTTCATTACTTACCCGAACCAGTAAATATATTACCTTTTTCAAAGGAGGCTCTTTCAATATGAACCAGACAAATACTGTCTCTGCACCACGTACAAAAACCTACGAGATCACCATAACCGCTCTTATGGCAGCTGTCACCTGTATTCTTGCGCCGCTGTCCATTCCGATCGGTCCGGTTCCGATCTCATTTACCAATCTTGCCATCTATCTGTCCCTTTATCTTCTCGGATGGAAAAAAGGAACCATCAGCTATCTGATCTATCTTCTGCTTGGACTTGTAGGTCTTCCGGTATTTTCCGGATTTACCGGCGGCCCTGCAAAGCTGGCCGGTCCTACAGGCGGATACATCATCGGCTTTATCGTTATGGCTGTTATTGCCGGACTGGTAATTGACAACTGCCATAAGCCTCTGATCCAGCTCGTTGGTATGATCGCAGGAACAATTGTATGCTATCTTTTCGGAACTGTATGGTTCTGCATCGTTGCAGATTCCACTTTCAAAGCAGCTCTTGGAATCTGTGTAATTCCGTTTATCCCGGCAGATCTCATAAAAATGATCATCGCCATGATCATCGGACCAATGATAAAGAAACGAATCCGATAAGCTGAAGCTCTGATACGCCAAAAGAGGCAGCAGGAAATGTTGGAAATTTCCTGCTGCCTCTTTGTCGCATTTCATTTTTCTTATCTGAGGTTTTTCTTCAGTTCCTGGATCAGTTCAAAATAATCTCTGTGCTTCATCTCAGGAAAAGCCTTAATGATTCTTCCCTGACCGAATACGGTATGGTTTGTGATAGAGTTTGACAGCTCATCAAACTGTGCCTGAAGCTCCACTTTCTTCATCCGAAGCATTTCAGCAGATTTTTCTCTCTGAGCCACAGTCGCATCTCTGAGCTCTGCCTTAGCAAGAGCAACCTGAACTTTTCCCTCTCCCACCTTCTGTGCTGTATCAATGGTAGTTGTTGCCAGAGTATCACTGAGCTTATCGCTCACGATCCGCAGATCCGCACGTACCTTATCCAGTCGGGTAAGCTTCTTGTTCAGTCCTCGGATCACCGCCACTGTTACAATAAGATCAGCCAGATACACCGCATACAAAATTGCCATAACAACCCATTCCAGTGTGGAAGGTGTATGAGAAGCCTGACGCTCCACATACTTCTGAAAAACCTTTACAACCATCACAATGGCAAGTCCCCATATCAGGGAAAACTCAAGGCAAATATAGCCGTGAAAATTCAGCGGCTTATTGGAATAATCCCACCATCTCGCATGAAAGCATACATCCAAAAGCCATCCGGCAACCAGCTCTACCGCAGTTGCAAGAACGATTCCAAACAGAAAGATCATTCCCTCACTCATCTGATGTCCGCCGCTCTGAAGCGTATTAAGCAACGCAAACACGGAAAGTACACCAAATCCGTACACCGGGCATACCGGACCGTTGAGAAATCCCCGGTTTATAACCTTTCCTAAGGTTACTGCATGGAAGATAACCTCAACGACCCATCCTCCAAAAGAATAAAACAAAAAATACAGACATATCTGAAAATACGTCATCCCGCAAATCATCCTGTACTCCTCCTTTACAGCTGTCAAGATTCCGGCAGCTATTTCAGGGGTCAGTACCATCACCTCTGCCGGGGTGATTCTGATTATATCATATCACCCCTCTCATTTACATCCCTTTATCCGGTCATTCTTCCGAAACAATTTCTTTTTTCACACGGGTGAAGTACAGAAAGAATCCGATGTTCAGAATAATTCCCACTGTGGTAGATACCGGTGCTGCAAGACCGATCTTGGTCAGGCTGGCATCCGGCTGGATACTCATAAAGTACGCCATTGGAAGTCGTACCAGAAGCGTCTGGATCAGGCCCTGGACCATAACCCATATGGTCTGGTTGTTTCCGTTGAAATAGCCTATCATACTGAACAGAACAGCCGTTACCAGTGTCTCCGGAGCAAACCCCTTCAGATAATCAAAGCCCTTTTGGATAACGCCGGCATCTGTTGAAAAGAATCCTGCCAGCACATCACCCTTCAGCAGGATCAGGATAAATACCAGGCATCCCACAGACAGGCCAACTCCAATTCCCGTAAGCATGGATTTTCTCGCACGTTTCGGCTTTCCTGCTCCTACGTTCTGTGAAACAAAGGAGGCCATGGACTGCATTAGGGAGCTTGGAACCAGCATGGCAAAGTTTACGATCTTACATGCAACTCCGTAACCGGAGGATGCTTCCAGACCCAGGCGATTGACAAATGCGCACAAGGCCAGGAATGAAATCTGGGTCAGGAATTCCTGAAGTGCCAGCGGCAGTCCGATCTTTAGAAAACGTCTGCACTGGGGATTCAGCCGGAAATCTTTTTTTGTAATGGTAAACGGAAGCTTCTTCTTTATCAGCAGAACTACTGCAAATACAACACTTAAGGCCTGAGCAGAAACCGTAGCAATAGCTGCTCCTGCTGCATCCATATGTAACCCGGCTACCAGTACCAGATCTCCGATCACATTTACAATACATGCTACCAGCACAAACAGCAACGGAGATTTACTGTCACCAAGGCCACGGAAAATAGCAGACAGTAGGTTATACGCAACAATAAAGAAAATTCCGCTGCCACAAATCCGTACATAAGATGCAGTCAGCGCTACCGCTTCTTCCGGTGCCTGCATCAGCATGGAAATCGGATGTGCAAAGCCTACCATAACAATAAACAGCACGATAGAGATCATGGTAAAGACGATTGCAGCCCCACCGATAACGGAGCCGATCTGCTCCGGTCTTTTTTCTCCAAGATAACGTGCGATCAGAACTGTGATACCCATAGCAAACTGGATCACTACAAAGGTAACCAGATTCAGTACCTGACTTCCGGTGGAAACCGCTGACAGTCCGGATGTGGAACCGAATCTTCCAACTACAAGAAGATCGACCGCACCATAGGCAGCCTGCAGGATCAGCGCACCGAGTACCGGCATCATAAATGCAACCAGCTTCTTCAGGATATTTCCCTGGGTAAAATCTGCCTTATCATTTGTCATAATGTTCCCTCCTGTCACACATGATCTGATAAAATTTCCCGATGGTCCGGATCATACTGTCTGCTTCTTCTTCGGAAATCTCTGAAAGATAGGGCGCCAGACTGCTGAAATAATCCTGATCATACTTCCTGGAAAGCCTCTCTCCTTTTTCTGTTATGGAAATGTAAGTAACGCGCCCGTCATCCGGAGACATGAGCTTCTGAAGATATCCCTTTGTCTCCATTTCTTTCACTGTTCTGGTGACACCGGGACGGGGCAGGTTCATGGCATCACTGAGATCGGAAATCCTGATATCTTTTTTTTCCTTCTGCAGAGAGTGGATTGCATCCAGATACTGAATGTAGGATGGCATTACTCCCTGTGGCAGTGGCGGAAGCATATCCCGGATCCGCTTTGCCTGATAAAACGCATCAAACATCCGCTTGATCTTTTCATTTGTCATAAAAAAACTCCTCATATAATTATCTTAGTTAATTATCATCGATAATTATACGAGGAATTTATGGTTTGTCAAGCATGTTTTATTTTTCTGTTACAGAGTAGCTTTCTATTAATCTATGCTTCTAATGCCTCTTTCAGAGAAGCTTCAAAGATCTCAAGTCCTTTCTCCATCTGCTCATCGGTCATGGTAAATGGATATAGTTATTCAATCCTGTATTCACTTTTGATGCACTGCAGGCAGTCTGCAAAATAGCCCCATCGTACAGACTACTCCAGACCGTTTTCCCCTGCTTTCAGCTTCAGAACTTCTGTAAGCTCCGGGATCTGCATCATATTTCTACAATTCATAAAACACTACTCCTCCCACTGATACTGCTTCATATCTACACATCCATTTGCCTTAAACTCCACACCCTCGTCTTCCAGAAGCATCTTCTGCTCTCTCCAGCCTGGTGCAGTACGCCCTGCATGGTTCACAACTCTGTGGCAGGGATACTTCCCGTAAAATTCTGCCATACCTAAGACTTTTCCTACAAGACGTGAATTTTTATCCCGCCCGATCAGCCGTGCGATCTGCCCGTAGGAGGCCACTTTTCCCTCAGGTATCTCTTCCACCACGGACAGTATCTCGTAGATTAAATCTTCATCCAGTATTTTTCCCATAATTATTCCTCCGAAATCCTGCTGGCAATTTTCATAGCATGTTTTCATAAATAAAATATCTGTCTTTTCGTGGACGCCTGCACCAGACCGTCCTCTCAGCCTGAGTTTTACAGTGCAGTTCCTTTCTTTGGAATAAACAAACGGCTCATATCTGTATGTTCCAGCTTGAGAAGTGAAATTTTTTTGTCAATTCCTCCGGCATAGCCCGTCAAGCTTCCATTTGTTCCTACGACTCGATGGCAGGGAATGATAATGGAAATTTCATTATGTCCAACCGCACCGCCTACTGCCTGGGCGGACATATGGGAAGTGTTTTTCATCACTGCAATTCTGCGCGCAATTTCTCCATATGTGATCGTCTGTCCGTAGGGAATCTGTAATAAAATCTTCCACACTTCCTGTCTGAATACTGAACTGGTGGGATGAAGTGGCGGAGTAAATTTCGGTTCTTCACCGGAGAAATATACATCCAGCCATTTTTTTGCTTCTGTGAGAATTTTCGTTTCCTGTAGAACATAATCTTCCGGAAGTGTATTTGCAAAATATTTCTGTCCTTCAAACCACAGACCGGTAAGTCCGATTTCATCTGCGGCAAGTAAAATATCTCCGATTAGCGATTTATATTTGCATGTGTATACCATATTTCCCCCCACATTCATTTATCTCTACAATTTTTTCTATAGGATTCCTCTTAATTAACGCAAATGTCACATGCGCGTCCCCTCTGCGATTTCCTCGACATTGTGAGTTTTATCCCAACAAGCAGCAGGAGATTTCTGATATTCTTGACAATTTATAATATTATACCATTTTTGTTTTGAACATGCTATAATGCTGTTGCTGCCGAACCTCCAGCAGAAAGGAGGTGAAGTCCCATGACAAGTTCTATAATTACTTTCTTTGTTTCTGTTATGGCAAATGTGGCTAGCTACTTCATTTGCAAATGGCTGGGCAGAAACGACAGGCAGTAACAGCCTAAAGGATTAAACCACCTTACATAAACGGAACAAAAACCCCCGGAAGTCTCGACCACTTCCGGGGGTTTTGCTTTGCCCATGATAAGCATAATTACTTTCTTTAGCTACACACAGCATAGTCCATTCACCGCAAAAAGTCAATTATTTTCATTCGAAATATGATATAATGCAGATACAATCCTGAATGAAAGAGGTGAACACCATGCAGAAATATGTTGCTTTGTTCTTTACCCTTCTGGCCGGGAACATTGTTGGCCACTACATCTGTAAATGGCTGGACCGCCGCCATGAGCAATAGACAACAATATAAAAAGCGGCAGAGCCTCTATTTTTGCAAGCTCTACCGCTTTCTATCTGAATTCCCCTCAAAAAATCTTTATATTAGAACAGTCCTGTGATCTTACCGCTCTCGTCTACGTCGATCTTGGTTGCTGCCGGTACTTTCGGAAGACCTGGCATGGTCATGATCTCACCTGTCAGTGCAACAATAAATCCTGCACCTGCAGAAATCTTAAGATTTCTTACTGTTACCTCGAAATCTGTCGGAGCACCAAGCTTTGTCTGGTCGTCTGTTAAGCTGTACTGAGTCTTAGCTACACAGATCGGACAGTTGCCAAATCCAAGTGCCTCCAGCTGTTTCGCCTGCTTCTGGGCATTTGCAGTCAGAACCACTCTCTTGCCACCGTAAACCTTCTGTACGATCTGGTTCAGTTTGTCCTCAATGGAACCTTCCAGTTCGTATGCATATGTGAAATCATTAGGCTCTTCAACCAGACGGAGAACTTCCTCAGCAAGCTTGATTCCGCCTTCGCCGCCTTTTGCCCATACCTCGGAAAGTGCAACGTTTACGCCAAGCTCCTTACATTTCGCTTCCACAAAATCAAGCTCTGCCTTGGTGTCGGTCGGGAATGCGTTGATAGCTACCACACATGGAAGCTTGTATACATTTTTGATATTGCTTACATGCTTCAGAAGGTTCGGGATACCTTTTTCAAGAGCCTCAAGGTTCTCATTGTTAAGATCCGCTTTTGCAACGCCACCGTTGTATTTCAGGGCACGTACGGTTGCTACGATAACAACTGCACTTGGTGTAAGACCTGCCATACGGCACTTGATATCCAGGAATTTCTCTGCTCCAAGGTCTGCACCGAAGCCAGCCTCTGTGATGGCATAATCAGCAAGCTTCATAGCCATCTTTGTAGCGGTTACGGAGTTACATCCGTGAGCAATGTTTGCGAATGGTCCGCCGTGAACGATCGCCGGAACATGCTCCAGTGTCTGTACAAGGTTCGGTTTCAGAGCGTCCTTCAGAAGTGCTGTCATAGCACCCTCTGCGTGGAGGTCTCCTGCTGTTACCGGTTTCTGCTCAGCAACCTTACCGTAAGTGTATCCGATGATGATTCTGGAAAGTCTCTCTTTCAGATCCTTGATATCACTTGCAAGACAGAGAACTGCCATGATCTCAGATGCTACAGTGATGTCATATCCGTCTTCACGCGGCATACCGTTTGTTCTTCCGCCAAGTCCGTCTACTACATTACGAAGCTGACGGTCGTTCATATCCACGCAACGTCTCCATGTGATCTTTCTCGGATCGATGTTCAGCTCATTACCCTGGAAGATATGGTTGTCGATCATTGCTGCAAGAAGGTTGTTTGCCGCACCGATCGCATGGAAATCACCGGTAAAATGAAGGTTTATATCCTCCATCGGAACTACCTGTGCATAGCCGCCGCCTGCCGCACCGCCTTTGACACCGAATACCGGTCCCAGAGATGGCTCACGAAGAGCTACCATAACATTCTTTCCAAGTTTCTGCATTCCATCTGCAAGACCTACGGTTGTAGTCGTTTTTCCCTCACCTGCCGGTGTCGGGTTGATGGCTGTTACAAGGATCAGCTTTCCGTCTTTTTTGTCTGTTTCTTTCAGGAGATTATAGTCGATCTTTGCTTTGTATTTACCATACTGCTCCAGATATTTGTCATCAATACCTGCTTTCTCTGCAATCTTGGTAATTGGCTCCATTGTGCACTCCTGTGCGATCTCGATGTCACTTTTGAATCCCATAATGTTCTCCTTTCTCCGCAGCAACCGTCCGGATCTTTTTATCCCATAAAAAAGAGCAGTATCTGAATTTCTTCAAATACTGCCCAGACGGTCGACTCATCGAATCTCCGGCTCCCTCGTGGTTATCCCACAATTCCGTCAGTCACCGAAGACTTTATTAATTTGATGATTGAATACTAACATATTTATTAGTACTTGTCAAGAAATTATCAAATTATTTTTTTCACTTTTAAAGTGAGCTATGTCTAATTTTCTGAATCATTTCCGTTCTATGTACTAGTTTTCTCTCCAACATTCGTACATATCTTTTTTCATCAAATCCTCTGTTGTTTAATCGTATCTTGTACTGGTCATCCGTTAATGCGACTGTCCAGACGCCATAAACATATTACCACACTTATGAAATCAAATCTGCAAATCCTGTAGATACCAGGAATAATATCAGCATTACAACCGGCACTACATAACGGATCATAAAGCGATATAACCCTGCCCGTTTGAAGTGTTCCCCATTTCGTTCCACTTCTCCTATGATCCAGTCAGGGCCGATCACCCAGCCGATCAGAATACTTGTCAAAAGTGAGATAAACGGCATCAGAAAACTGTTGCTGATATAATCCATCACATCCAGAAGCTGTCCAACAGAACCATTTGGCAGTTTAAGTTCAAAATACAGTTTGTTATAACCAAGGCAGATCAGTACTGCTGTAACAAGAGAATAGATTCCGACAGCACCACACATTTTCTTACGTGGCTTATGATAAAGTTCCATGCAGTTTGCAACCAGTGTCTCCATGACAGACACGCAGGAAGTCAGTGCCGCAAATCCCATCATCAGGAAAAATGCAATTGCCACCGGACGGCCAAATACTCCCATGGCGTCAAAAACCTTTGGAAGTGAGATAAATATCAGGCTTGGACCGGAAGCCATTCCATCATTTCCGAGAAATACAAAAACAGCCGGTATGATCATCATTCCTGCAAGAAACGCAACGCCGGTATCAAAGATCTCAATCTGATTTGTTGCTTTATTTAAATTAACTTCATTTTTCACATAAGAACCATAAGTGATCATGATTCCCATAGATACACTTAAGGAAAAGAATAACTGGCTCATCGCATCCAAAAGGATCTCCAAGAAACGTTTTACCGTCAGTCCATGAAAATCCGGTTTGAGGTAAACAGCCAGCCCCTGCATACCGGTGCGGACAGTTCCATCCGTATCAGTATGGGACAGTGTCAGTGAAAAAATGGCAATGATCACGATCAGAAGAATCAGCCCCGGCATAATGATCCTGGAAAACTTTTCGATTCCCTTTTCCACACCACGAAATACGATCCAGGCAGTCAGTGCCAGAAAGATCAGCATAAATACAATGGGTGCAATATCTGATGTAATAAATGATGTAAAGTATCCATCTGAAGCCGCATCTTTCCCATCAGAAATAATATAAGTAAAAAAATATTTTGCGATCCATCCACCGATAACAGAATAATAGGTCATGATCAATGCCGGAACCAGAAACGTTAAATGTCCTAAAAATTTCCACTTTGGATCAAGAGATTCAAAAGCCCTCAATGCATTTTTCTTTGTCTTTCTCCCAAGTGCTACATCCGTTGTCAGCAGTACAAATCCAAAAGTCAGTACCAGTACCAGATAAACCAGCAGGAAAAGTCCTCCGCCATCTTTGGCACAGAGATATGGAAATCTCCAGATATTTCCAACTCCTACTGCACTTCCGGCTGCCGCCAGGACAAAGCCTATTGAGCCGGAAAAGCTGCTTCCTTTTTCTTTCATTTCAATTTCCCCTCTTCAAGTATATATTTGATATAGGCTGAAACCTTCAGCCCAACAGCTATATCTTACCTTAAATAAAGATAAGTGCAAATGGCAGAAGTTTCTTTTTACGAAATTTTATTCTCAAAAAGTTTCTTACTGCTTTACAAAGCACCTGTTTTTCCGATATAATCGTATTCAATGAAAATTAATAAGAAAAACAGATAGTATGAGGAAACAAAATGAGTGAATTTACCTGTTATGTAGGTGAACAAATAAGAAAATACCGAAAAGCCGGAAAGATGACTCTGCAGGATCTGGCAGATGCCATCCATAAAAGCCGAGCTACCATATGCAAATATGAAAACGGAGATATCTCCGTTGATATCGAAACTTTATATGAGATCAGCCAGATTCTCCAGGTATCTATGTCCCAGCTTACCACTGGTCTTCCTGAAACAGCCATTGAACCGTCCAATGCACCGGGAAAAGGACAAAAAAGCCCGTTTTTTCAGGCACAGAGGCTCTATTTTTACTTTTACGATGGACGATATCAGCGTACAAAGGATGGCGTCATCGATATTTATGAAAAAAAAGGCGAATCTGGAAAATACGAAGCAACCTTAACGATCTGTTCTGTTTCTGCCAACGGAAGAAGCAGTGAGATTTTTTACACCGGAAAAGTTCTTTACAGTGATATGCTGATCCGTTTTTCCTTTGTAAATCAGTATAACCCACTGGAAGAAGATCTCCTGTACATTTTTAATCCTCTGGAGCTTCGAGATTTTACAACAGGACTTTTGTGTGGGATTTCCAGTGCGGATCTGATGCCCTGCGCATTCAAATGTGTGATCACTTTAAAACCACAGGAGCTTACCGAAGCGTTCCGCCACCAGCTGCTTTTTACAAAAAAAGATCTGAAGCGCTGGGAACAGCTGAATATGTTACTGATAGATAATATGGAAAAGTAGTTTTCTGCAAAAAACGGTACACCTTATATTTTATAAGCTGTACCGTTTTCGTATTTTTCTGTATCAGGGTTTGCCTGCAAACCCACACCGGATTGCCTGTGTCGGACATATCTTTTTACATCTTCCACATCGGATGCACTCTGCACTGTTGGGATTTTCCGTCGGATCGACCTCCATCTGGCATATATTTCTGCATTTTCCGCAGTGAACACATTTTTCTTTATCTACTCTGTAACGAAAAACGGAAACTTTATTAAATACCGAATAAAAAGCTCCCAACGGGCAGATATACTTACAGAATGGCCGGTATATCATAATTGATAAGATAATGGTGATCACCAGGATTGTATTTTTCCACATGTACAGCCAGCCTACTGCACTTCGCATGGATTTGTTCAGCAGCACCAGAGGGATACCTCCTTCCAGTGTTCCTGCCGGGCAGATCAGCTTGCAGAAATATGGTGCTCCCTGGCCCATGATATCTACTACAAACATGGGAAGTATGATCACAAATACAAGAAAGATCACATATTTCAGTTTTCGCAGAAGCTTATCTCCCCGAAATGTCCGGATCTTCTTTGGAAAAGGAATCTTGTTCAACAGATCCTGGATCAGTCCAAAGGGGCAGAGAAATCCGCACACCAGTCTTCCAAGCAACGCTCCTACAAAGATCAGAAATCCAGCTACATAATATGCCATCTTGAAGTTCCAGCTTCCGATCACAGCCTGAAGGGAACCAATAGGGCAGGCCCCTCTTGCCCCGGGGCAGGAATAACAGTTCAGCCCCGGAACACAGACATTTTTCAGTTTTCCGGTATAGATCTTTCCAGTCACAAACCCTGATATGTGACTGTTTGTAAGGGCCGCCCACAATGCCTGGATCCCATGCCGCGGCCATTCATTTATTTTCATCTTCTTATTATCCAATGCCAATACACTCCATACAGATGTTGATCGCTTTTGTAAAAACTACAGACACCTCGCCCCTGCAGATTCCCAGTATCATCAGTAAAATCCCCAAAACCGCCAGAGCAGGTCCGATCCACCTGGATGCTGTTATTTTCCGAATCATTTTTTCACTCTCCGTAATGATCATCTTTTACTTTGAAACGTTTTTAAGCTCTTTTTCCACGATTTCCTTCCATTCGTCCAGTGTATGGCTTCCTGTATAGGTATCACCTACAATGTTTCCATCTTTGTCAACAAAAAATGTTTCAGGAAATGCGGAAATCCCCTGCAGACGGCCATTCATCATAGTAGTATCCGGTATCAGGAACGGATACTCTGCTTTTGTTTTTTCCTGAAGAATGCCTGCTTTTTTTACTGCCTCCTCGTCCTGATTTCCCTTTTCATCTGTAGTATCAAGCACCACGCCTGCTACTCCGACGCCTTTCTCTTTCATTTCTTTATAAAGCTCCTGAAGTTCCGGAATCTCTTTTACACATGGTGAGCACCAGGTTGTAAAAATATTTACCAGCGTCAGGTCATAGTCACTGAATACTTTTTCTGTATATGTTTTTCCATCTATTCCTGTTGTTTCAAATTTTCCTACAGATTTTACATCCTCCGGGTTGACGCTGGTATCCTGTGGCTGTTCAAACACGGAAATATTCTGATACGGTGTCATTTCCGTAATGTCGGTTTTGATCTTTTCCAGCTCCTTTGTCAGCTTTTCATCTGCATCTTTGTTGGTGCTCAGATAATATTTGTATTTCCCGTCACTGCTGCTTCCAAGCTCTTTATGCTCTGTACAGCCTGTGATCTCATCCAGTTTTTTCTGTGAAGCTTCGTCATAAACGCCAATTGTACCAATTCTGTCCAGACCTGCCACCCAGTCGTCATATCCGGTTCCCATCTTCTGTATTTCGGCATTTTTCTGTTCCTCTGTCATTTTGCTCCAGCTTACATAGGCATATGTCACTGCATTGGTCTGATTCTCAAAATCTTCCGTAGTAAGCATTGCAATGCTCTGATCCTTGATCTGATTTAACAGCTCCTTCGAAAGTGAAAGCTTCAGTCCCAGAAACGGATATTCATAAGAATCCTGTGCCTTGCAGGTTACGTCGGAAGGCTTAAATGTACCTGCTACCAGATCTGATGAAACTGCCTCTCCATCCACCGCCATTGCCTCTCCGATATCTGCTGTTTCCGTGCTTTCTGCCGCCGTTACCGGTACGCTTCCAAATGCAGATATTCCTAATACCGCTGCTGCCATAAGTGCTGTTATTTTCTGTGTTCTTAATTTCATTGTTTATATTCTCCCTTCTGATATCACCGGCCCATATCCGGAACCGACGTATATTTTATATGTAAATCTTGCTCTCTGTAGCCTTACTATATCATCCCCTGTATAAAATCTCTGTTAAGAAGTGAAAAAATTTACAGGAATTTTATGCTATACATGATATGATAGATAACAAAGCAAAATCAACTGTTTTTTAGGAGAATTTATTATGCATATATTGATAATCGAAGATGAAAAGCAGCTCTGCCAATCTATTGCGGAGGGACTTCGCATGGATGGCTATGAAGCGGACACATGTTTTGACGGGGATGAAGGACTGGAATTATGTCTGGTGGAAAATTATGATCTCATCCTTCTTGATCTGAACCTTCCAGGCGTTGATGGTCTGGAAATCCTGCGCCAGTTTCGGGAATCCGATACTTCCACTCCCGTTTTGATCCTCTCTGCCAGAGGACAGATCCAGGACAAGGTTGAAGGGCTTGATCTCGGTGCCAATGACTATCTCACAAAGCCTTTTCATTTTGAAGAGCTGGAGGCACGGATCCGAAGTCTGACACGAAGGAAATTTATCCAGCAGGATGTATGTCTGCAATGCGGACGTATCAGCTTTGATACCCGTACAAGAAAGGCCAGTATCGATGGACTTCCTCTTTCTCTGACCCGAAAGGAAAGTTCTCTTCTGGAATATTTCCTTCTTCATCAGAACCGTATCATAAGCCCAGAAGAAATGATCGAGCATATCTGGGACGGAAGCGTCAACAGTCTCAGCAATTCCATTCGTGTCCACATTTCTTCTCTTCGAAAAAAGCTGCGCACGGCTCTCGGCTTTGATCCGATACAGAATAAGATCGGCCAGGGTTACATTTTAACGGAGGATATACAATGAAAAAAATAACCGGAAAGCTATCTCTTCAATGGCGTCTGACACTGATCACTGCGCTGCTTATGACAGTCACCTGCATTCTGATGTATTTTTTTATCAGTCAGTCTGCAGTTGCCGGAATGGAGAATCTGGGAGATTACATGATACGGATCGATAACACAGACTCTGCTCCCATCACCTTTAATATGGATCCCTCCGTCTTATTTCCGGAGCTTTCCGATCAGCTGCAGCTAACAAAAAAACTGTTTCTCACCAAAGGACTCATGGTAACAGGGATCATCATCCTTCTCAGCAGCATCTGCACTTATTTTATCAGCCGTCAGGCATTACTTCCGCTTCGCAGACTCAGCCAGGAGGTAAACCAAATAGAGGTCCAGAACCTTTCAGAGGCTCTTGAAGTTCCTGCTACCAATGACGAAATTTCCCGCCTGACAATTTCATTTAACAAAATGCTCGCACGCCTGGATGAGGCCTTTACTGCCCAGAAGCAGTTTTCTGCCAATGCAGCCCATGAGCTGAGGACTCCTCTTGCCGTTATCCAGACAAATCTGGAGGTTTTTGCCCGCAGGGAAGCACCTGCTTTAAAGGATTATCAGGAGATTTTTGCCATGCTCCAGGAACAGACCGGGCGACTTTCCCATCTGGCTGAAATCCTCCTGGATATGACGGGTGTACAGACTGTTGAACGTTCCGAAAGGATCTCTCTGGCAGCACTGACGGATGAGGTTTTCTGCGACCTGGCTTCCATAGCGGAACAGAAAGAAGTTGAACTGATCCAGCAGGAAGGGGACTGCATCATTACCGGAAGCTACCTGCTGCTGTATCGCGCTGTGTACAATCTTGTGGAAAATGCGATCAAATACAATCACTCCGGTGGAAAAGTAACCGTAAATATCCATATTTCTGAAGAAATAACAGATGCATCCACGTCTGTCAATTACGTCTTTCTTGAAGTCTCCGACACCGGAATCGGCATTCCTCCTGAATATCAGGAAAAAATCTTCACCCCGTTCTTCCGTGTAGACAAATCAAGAAGCCGTGCTATGGGAGGTGCCGGCCTGGGGCTTGCACTTGTCAGTGAAATTGTCAGACAGCATAACGGACAGGTAAAAGTACTGGAAAGCAGCAAAAAAGGCAGCATGATTGCAATTATGCTGCCAGTCTGAACATGTTTGTATTACATTTACTTTATATGCTCATGAACGCAATCGCTTTGCGATCTGCGTTCAAATCCGAGTATATTTTCTCAACAATACTGTCTGTATCCATTTCGCAGGTAATAGCCTGTTCCCTGAGAACTGAAGAAAAATCTTTTTCTCTCCACCATCTGCGCATATCTTTTTCACCAAATTCTCTGTTTCTTGTATTATGTCGTCTCACGGTTTCTTCAAACGACAGATCAAAATAATCTCCCATCCGTCTGTTCTGCATTTCATATTCCAGGATGATCTTTCCCACACTCTGGGCAATATCCACAAAAGAAGCTCCCTTCCACCGAATGTAAAACAGCGGGAGCTGAAGCGCATTGGCTTTGTCGATCATCTCCTTCGGGACGGGTTCTTTGTCATCGGTGATCGAAATCCCAAAGCCGGAAATTCCAAGCCCATACAGTTCTTCCATGGCTTTCCCGGCTTCTTCCAGGTCAAACCGGACATAGTCTATCACACACAGGGCAAAATTTCCCTGGTTCATATGCTCCTCAAAGGGCCGGGTCTGCACCATATAAGTCCATGTGACAGGTCTTGCGAGACCTTTTTCCCCGGCGATCAGCTCCAGTATATCCTGACAGGTGATCATATGCATCAACTCCTTATTTTTGCAGTATTTCACACGCTCTCATCCATAAACAGGCAAATACGATATCTGATTTTCTCATCCTTCAGTTATCCCAGCAGAAATATCTGATTCCGGCAACTCAAAAAAAGCCTGGAAGAAATCAGCCACAGGCATTTTATTTCTTCCAGGTTTTTCTGTTTTCTGATTCTCAGTCAGCTGTCTTTGATCCGGCAGCTGATACAGCTCTGCATCCAGTTACATTCAGACTTATTCTGCCTGTGGTTTGCTTACCTGTGCTGTATCATTCTTTACTCCGGCAGATTTTTCGGCATGCTCTTTCACAAGATTCCGTCCAAGTAGAGTCAGGCATACCAATGCGATCACTGCAAAAACAGCTCCGATCCCAAATACCACGTTCATCTCATAACCTTTGCTACTCACCAGACCGGAGATCGCCGGTGCGCCAAAGGTTGCAAATACAATGCCGAACATGACAAATCCGTAATTCTCCCCGGTGTGCTTCATTCCGAAAATAGAGCTTGTCAGGGACGGGAAGCTTCCCATGATGCCGCCGTAGCAGCCGTACATCAGCACAACAGCAACCGTTACTGCCAGGGATCTTGATACAGCGAGAACTCCCATAGCGATCACTGCCACGATCAGCACTCCTTTGATGCAGACGATCCTTCCCACTTTATCTGCCAGTGTCGGAAGCACCAGTCTTGCTCCCGCATTGACAATGGATCCAAGCATAACGGCGCTGACTGCCACTGCAGACGGGATCCCAAGGTCGATCTGGTAGGTCTGGGATACCGGTGAAACCATAAAATAAGAAATCAGTCCAAAGAACATGGTCGCAAGAAGAAGATAAAAATTTCTTGTACGCATCATCTCTCCGGATGTATACTGCTTCATCTCCGATGTTCCGGACTTTGCCGCAGAGCCACCTGCGTTCACCAGACTCTTATCGGGTGCCTGAAAAAAGATGCCGCACAGAATCCAGGAAACTGCGATGGCTGCCCCAATGATCAGAAAGGTTTTCTGCACACCCTCTGCCTCCAGCAGCTTTCGACTCAGCGGCGCCAGGAAAAATCCGCAAAGTCCGTTGGCAGTTACCACAACGCCGGAAGCAAATCCGGTACGGTCCGGGAACCATCTCTGCACAGTTGCCAAGATCACCGTGTAGATCATTCCCTGTCCAAATCCCTGCATCACGCCATAGGACAGATACATAGGAAGCGGTGTAGGAACGATCAGAAATGCAGATGCCAGGATTCCTGCCGCAAAGATCCCGCCTCCGATCCATACAATCGTCTTTTCCTTAAAGCGGTTCTGCATCCTTCCGCCTACGATATTTCCGAATACAAAGGTGCTCAGTGCCAGATAAAAGCACATGGATGCCTGTCCCTGACTCCAGCCTGCCTGCTCCATCACATAGGGCTGGTAAATAGACCATACATGGGGATATCCGGTAAAAAAGATCGCGAAAGCTCCAAATATCATAGTCAGCAGACGCTGTTTTTTCTGTATTCCTGTCATAATTTCCTCCTCTGAAAAAGATTTCAGGCCTGCTCTATATTCTCTGCTCACAGAATGCAGCCTGTTTCTGTACACACGATCTGCACGTTTTCCTGCACATTAGCTCCGCTTATCTTTGATATTTTCGTATTTGCGTGCCTTTTCTCTTTGTTTGCGTGTTAAATGCGTGTTAATTATGTTGTGTGTATGTTATCACACGCAGTCTGATTATGCAATATAAATTTACAGCTTTTTCTGTTTTCTCGTTTTTGTCCAAATTTTCCTGTTATTTCTTTGTATATTATTCACAATGGCTGTATTTCAAGCACGCATATGCACGCACATGTTTTTTATTTAAAAATACCGTCTTTATACGTTTTTTCATTTTATATTTCTTTATTTACGCAAAAAAGCACGCCATGTTGCAGGCGTGCTTTCGTAATTTTCTATGATTTCTGTTTCTTATTTGATTATCTTCAGCTCATATTCCCTGATTCCCAGGCCGATCTTTTCTGCCTGATCCAGGGTTGCCTTCCACTCAATATTCGGATTGGAATCCTTAAAGTGGTCATGGTGACAGTGCCATCCCGGCTCTGCCAGATGCTCTCCAAGCTGGCTGTTGGCGATCGGTGTTGCCTTCAGGCAGGCATCTGCACAGGCCTGATCCAGTGCAACCGGGTCAAAGCTTGCGAACATTCCGATATCCGGAAGGATCGGCGCATCATTTTCACCATGGCAGTCACAGTTAGGGCTGATATCCTGTACCAGTGCAATATGGAAATGGGGACGTCCGTGACAGACAGCCTGTGCATACTCTGCCATCTTGCGATCAAGAAGCTCGTTTGCACTGCTATTCGGATTGTATACGGCATCATAGCTGCAGGCCCCGATACAACGACCACAGCCTTTGCATTTATCGTAATCAATAACTGCTTTCTTGTTTACATATGTAATCGCATCACTTCCGCACTCTTTCGCACAACGGCGGCAACCACGACAGACATCTTCATGGATGGCCGGCTTTCCGCTGGCATGCTGCTGCATTTTTCCGGCACGGCTTCCGCATCCCATACCGATATTCTTCAGAGCACCGCCAAAGCCGGTTGTCTCATGTCCCTTGAAATGGCTGAGACTGATAAAAATATCTGCGTCCATGATAGCATGTCCGATCAGGGCAGTTTTGCAGTATTCTCCGTTTACTACCGGAACTTCTACTTCATCGGTTCCTCGAACTCCGTCACCGATGATGATCTGGCATCCGGTTGTGATCGTGTTAAATCCGTTAAGATTTGCACAGTCCAGATGCTCCAGTGCATTCTTTCTGCTTCCCGGATAAAGAGTATTACAATCTGTCAGGAACGGCATTCCGCCCTGCTCCTTACAGAGATCTGCTACTACCTTTGCATAGTTCGGACGAAGGAATGCCATATTTCCAAGCTCTCCGAAATGCATCTTGATGGCTACGAATTTTCCATCCATATCGATATCTTTGATTCCTGCGGCAACGCAGAGTTTTTTCAGTTTGTCCAGCTGGCTGGTTCCCACCGGACAACGAAAATCAGTGAAATAAACTGTTGATTTTTCCATTCTGGTTTTTCTCCTGCTGATTCTTTTTATGTAATTACATTTATTTAAACTCTACACGTTTTTTCTGTTTCTGTCAACGGATACTCGCATTCGTAAAATTCCATCTATTTCTCCCATATTCCTTTACAAAATCCTTCATCTTATTACCCACGGAAAAGAACCTGGGAAAAATAACGGATCATTCCGTCGCTGGTCCAGCATAGCATTCCTGCAGCGTCTGCCATTTTCTGTGCATCCACACAGTAAGCGGACATGCAGGAATTATGTTTATAAGGTCCCGCACTCATGATCAGAAGATCAGTTATTCCCTCTTCTTTCATCTTCTCTGCCAGCTGTTCTGTCAGTTTGTTATGAGCAAGTTTTGCCTTTTTGTAGTCCATAAGGCCATCCTGCATTGTCTGGAGTATCAGCGTTTTTTCATATTTCAGCGCATGCTCTTTCATCTCCTCTACAGTGCCGCTCTGTGGTGGACATGCCGGGTTTTTATCATAATTCCCGCAAAGATTGTCCTCGCAGAAAACCCGGTATTCCGGCACAAATACAAGCTGATCGGTACTTATGACCGCTGCGTCGGAAAAACCAAGAGCTTTTGCTTCTTCAATAAGATTCATTTTTTCTCTCCTGTGTTTTTTTCTTTTATAGTGCCACATTTTATTTGTTTTTACAAGCTCTGACTTTCACTCTGCCGCCAGACGGATAAACTCCTCCATCTCTCTCGTCTTAAACTTATTCTTATGGTAAAAGATCTGCCGGTACATGGATATCTCCACATCTTCCACATGTAAAAGGGCAATTCTTCCTTTCCGGATATCCCGCTCCACAGCCAGATAGGGAAGAAAGGAAAGTCCGTGGTTCTTTTCCAGCATGCGGATGATAAAAGCGGTATCGCTGATTTCCAGTACCGGTGACAGGGCCTGCTTCTTAAGCGCCAGCTGCTGATCCAGGGCCTGCCGATAATTGGCATTCTTTTCCGTGAGAAAAAAAGGCTCTTCCAGGATATCCTCCATCTTCAGCGTCTTTCCCGCAAACTCCGAATCTGCAGAGGCCACAAATACTACCGGCTCCGCCTTCTCCATGACCTTCACCCAGTTCTGGTCCCACCTTGGGGTATCCAGTATATAAATAAGATCCAGCCCGTTATGCTCCATCATCCGTATCAGCTGCTCCGGTGTATCAATAGTCACCTGCATATTTACTTTCGGGTGAAACTCACGAAATTTGCTGAGAACAGCCGGAAGCTTTGCTGTGCAGAGAGATTCAATAGTCCCGATATGTAATGGATTTTTCAGTTCCGCATCATCATTCATTGACTTTTTTGCTTTATTTACGTCATATAAGATCCGGCTTGCATGCCCCATAAACTCTTTTCCGGACGGAGTAAGCACCACACGCTTTCCGGTTCTGTCAAAAAGTCTTGTTTCCAGCTCATTTTCCAGAAGACGGATCTGGACAGTGATCGCTGACTGAGTGTATCCCAGAACCTCTGCTGCCCTGGAAAAGCTCTGAAGCTGTGCTACATGTACAAACGTCTCCAACTGACGGATTTCCATGATTTTCTCCCTTTTACTATGAAATTTTTTCATCGTGATGATGAAATCTGTGAATTTGCCTTATTTTTATGTCAATGTTACAATACAATCACGAGGACGTCAATCGTATTTTTGTGCAAAATGAATAAATTCATACTTAGGAGGAAAGAATCCAAATGGAAAAGAAAAAAATCAAGATCGGACTTGTGCCGAAGCTGATCATTGCCATCATCGTAGGTATCCTGTTCGGCCAGTTCCTTCCGGAAGGCTTCTGTCGCTTTGTTGTAACCCTTTCCGGATTTTTCAGTACCTTTCTGAAATTCGTCATCCCGCTGATGATCCTTGCCTATGTGACCATGGGTATTGCGGATCTTTCACAGGGTGCAGGGAAGCTTCTCCTGATCACAGTGGCTCTGGCTTATGGCTCCACTCTGATCGCAGGTTCCGCATCCTATCTGGTATCATCCAGCCTGTTCCCGCACTTTATGAGTGAAGGTGCACTGGATCAGATCGCAGCTACCGCAGACGCATCCCTGACACCATTTTTCTCCATCACACTGGAGCCGGTCATGGATACTCTTTCTGCTGTTGCCCTTGCCTTTGTCATGGGACTGTGCCTCTCTTCCATGCGTGGAAAAGAAATGGGAAACAGCCTTTATAACGGAATGAGTGACTTTTCCAAGATCATTGATAAGGTCCTTCATACCATTATCATCCCGCTGCTTCCGCTTTACATCTGCGGAACCTTCACAGATATGACTATTTCCGGAAAAACCTTTGCCATCTTAAGCATCCTCTGGAAGGTATTCCTTGTTGTTATCATCATGCACCTGATCTGCATTACGATCCAGTTTGTGATCGCAGGTACTGTCAGCAAAAAGAATCCTTTCACTCTGATCAAAAATCAGATCCCGGGATACACAACTGCTCTGGGAACCCAGTCTTCCGCAGCTACCATCCCGGTCAATCTGGAATGTGCCAAAAAGGACGGCGTGTGCGAGCAGATCCGCAACTTCGTAGTACCGCTCTGTGCAAACATCCACATGGCCGGTTCCATGATCACCATCACAGCCTGTGCTACTGCAGTCTGCCTTATGAACCAGCTGCCCATCAGTCTTGGGATCATCGTTCCGTTCATCATGACTCTCGGTGTTGCCATGGTTGCATCTCCCGGTGCTCCCGGTGGTTCCATCATGACTGCCCTTCCATTCCTTTACATGGTATTCGGAGCGGAAGCCGGTGATCCGGACGGTGCCATCTGTGCTATCATGGTTGCCCTTTACATTACCCAGGATTCCTTCGGAACTGCCTGCAATGTATCCGGTGACAACGCCATCGGCGTGATCGTTGACACCATTTATAAGAAATTTATCGCAAAAACACCACAGGAGGATTAAGCAAAATGTCTTTTATCAGTGTATTTGACGTTATGGGGCCCAACATGATCGGTCCTTCCAGTTCTCATACCGCAGGGGCTGCGCGTATTGCTTTCCTTGCCCAGAAGATGATCACGCCGCCCCTGAAAAAAGTAGAATTCATCCTTTATGGTTCCTTCGCCAGAACATACAAGGGACACGGTACAGACCGTGCCCTCCTTGGCGGGATCATGGGCTTTTCCACAGATGACATGCGTATACGGAATTCTTTTGATATTGCCAGGGAACAGGGGATCGACTTTTCCTTTACTCCAAATGAAGCGGAAACCGATGTCCATCCCAACACTGTAGATATCCATATGGTCAATGAACAGGGACAGGAAATGACAGTCCGGGGGGAATCGCTGGGCGGCGGCAAGGTCCGCATTGTGGAGATCAACCACGTGAAAGTGGATTTCACCGGCGAATACAGTGCCATCATCGTGATCCATCAGGATACTCCCGGTGTTGTGGCCTACATCACCAGATGCTTAAGTGAACGTAACATTAACATTGCCTTCATGCGCCTCTTCCGTGAATCCAAAGGAACCACAGCCTATACGATCGTGGAATCCGATGGTCATCTCCCGGAAGATATCGTAGAAAGCATTCACCGGAACACCAACATCCATGATGTCATGGTTGTTCAGATGTAGGGAAAAGGAGGATGTGTTTTATGGATTTCAAAAATGCCAAGGAACTTCTTGCTCTCTGCCAGGAAAAAAAGCTTCCGATTTCCGAAGTAATGCGCCAGCGTGAGATCCTTCTCGGTGAAACCACTGCTGAAATCGTGGACCAGCGCATGGACCGTGTTCTGGAGATCATGAAGGACGCTGCTTTTTCCCCCATCAAAGATCCGGTGATATCTATGGGCGGACTGATCGGCGGTGAAGCCCGAAAGCTCTGCGAATTTCATAACCTGGGAAAAAGCCTGTGCGGAAATGTTCTCGGAAAGGGGATCACCTACGCTATGGCAACCCTTGAGACCAACGCTTCCATGGGACTTATCGTTGCCTCTCCTACTGCCGGCAGTGCCGGGATCGTTCCCGGAATGATGCTTGCTCTTCAGGAGGTCTACGGCTTTTCCGATAAAAAAATCCGCCAGGCACTATTTAATGCAGGCGCGATCGGCTATCTTGCCATGCGTAATGCAACAGTTGCCGGTGCTGTTGGCGGATGTCAGGCTGAGGTCGGAATCGCTTCTGCAATGGCTGCTTCTGCTGCTGTGGAGCTTCTTGGCGGTACACCTCTTCAGTGTACTTATGCTGCTTCCACGGTTCTTATGAACATGCTTGGACTTGTGTGCGACCCGGTAGGCGGCCTGGTAGAATATCCCTGCCAGAACCGTAACGCAGCCGGTGTTTCCAATGCCCTAATCGCAGCCGAAATGTCACTGGCCGGTATCCCCCAGTTCATCCCGCTGGATGAGATGATCGATGCCATGTATACTGTGGGCAAAAAGCTTCCTGCAGAGCTTCGTGAAACTGCTCTCGGCGGTTGTGCAGCCACACCGTCCGCCTGTGAAAAGTGTCATCTTTGCAGTTGAAATGCAACTATGGCAGAGAAAAAGCAGTTGGATATCTTATGCCCCATTTGTTGCACAGCTCTATATTGAATAATAACTTCATAGTTTGCTCAGTCAGATAATAAAACGGAGAATTCCTTAAATTTTTCTTTCGGGAATTCTCCGTTTTATTTTTTATAAATCCTAATTTATAATTTCATGTGTAAATATCTTTTATTTCTCCAACACCGGGATATTCTCCTTTTCTGATACAGTAATTTTACAGGTTTGTCATAAAACAGGCATTCTGATCTCGCATTCGCTGATTGCTCAGATTTTTTCGATTTTATTTCGTAATCCCAGCATTCTGTGATCCAGATTAGCAATTTCTTCTGCATATTTTTTTAATTCTGTTTCAATTTCCGCATTGTCTCTTTTTTTATAATACAATTCATATTCTAACACAGACCAGTAATCCATCGCAATGGTCCGAAGCTGTATTTCCACCAGTTCTTTCTGTTCACCTTCCGCAGAGTAGATAGGTACTTTCACGATCAGATGAAGACTTTTGTAGCCGTTTTTCTTTGGATTTTTAATGTAATCCTTTATCCGGACGATCTCGATATCCTTCTGCATTTCCAGGGATTCTGCAACCTGGTAAAGCTCATCCTCAAACGGACAGACTACACGGATGCCGATGAGATCTTTCAGATTTTTTCTGGCAGTCTCAAAATCCGGTTCCAGTCCTTTTTTCAGAAGTTTAGCGTAAATACTTTCAGCACTTTTTATCCGGTTGGTGATCTGACTGATCACAGTACGCTTTTTCTGTCCGGAAAGTTCTGCGTTGATCATTTTAAGCTTCGCCATGAGAATATCTATAGCCGCCTTGCAGCGGAGACGATAGTCCGGATCCTTGATGTAACTTGCAATGGCTGCTGTTTTTTCTGCCGCCAGTTTAAGATGTTCCGGTTCTGCTGAACTCAACTCCTGAGCCTGCTCTTTTCTGATCTTCGTTGATTTCTTTTTTGACATAGTTTTTCCGTATGTTTTAATTTTACTTTCTAACTGATCTATTGTGTACCTTTCTATCTTATATGTAACTGCAGAAGTTTGCATCAAATCAAAGTAAGACTATTGTTAATTATCTGCAAAAAATCCTTCTGAAAATCTGAATATCTCAGTTTTTCCAGAAGGATCTTTTTTATATCTTTATTATTTTACAGGAACTCCGACTGCAGCGCATCGTATCCGGTCTCACCTGTACGGATACGAACAGCGTTACGGATCTCATAGCTAAATATCTTTCCATCGCCTGGATCACCGGTAAACGCTGCTTTCTGCACAGCATCAATAACTTTGATCTCCCAATCTTCCGATGATACCACGATTTCAAACTTGATCTTCGGTTTCAGAAATACATCGATCTTGGAACCACGGACATATTCTGTATAGCCGCGCTGTGTTCCGCAGCCCATGATCTGGGTTACTGTAAAACCGTTAACCTGGATCTCATTTAACGCTGCTTTGACATCTTCCATTTTTTCTTCTCTTACGATTGCTTCTATTTTAATCAACATACTATAATCTCCTCTTTAACACCATCATTCACATTAACAGGAAATGGACTCTTATCAGTCAAATCCATTAAATGACGGATATGCATTCTCTCCATGCTGGGATGCATCCAGACCGACCATCTCTTCCTTCGGATCTACACGAAGCGGTGTAAAGATCCGCACGAGCCCGATACAGATCAGCGTTCCCACAATAGCAACCGCAATGGTGATCACAATACTCAATACCTGTGCCAGGAACAGACGGTGATCTCCAAACACAAGGCCATCCCATTTTGCAACAGAGTTAATGGAAGTTTTTCCGAAGAGACCTGTTGCGATTCCTCCCCAGATACCACCGATACCATGGCAGCCAAAAGCATCCAGGGCATCATCGATCTTCAGCTTCTGTTTCAGAAGGAGCACAGTAAAGTAACAGATCGGGCTTACCAGGATCCCAATGATAAAGGATGCCCATACCGGTACGAAACCAGCTCCCGGTGTAATGGCTACCAGTCCGATAACAAGACCTGTGGATGCACCAACCAGTGTCGGTTTTCCCTCGCGGATCACCTCGATCAGCATCCAGGTCAGCAGTGCGCAGGCAGAAGAAATGCTGCTGGTCATAAAGGCATGTGCCGCAAGGCCGTCTGCCTTCAGCGCACTTCCTGCATTAAAGCCGAACCATCCGAACCACAGCATAGCTGCTCCGAGAAATACAAATGGGATATTGTGTGTGCGATAGGTTGCTTTTGCATAGCCTCGTCTCTGTCCAAGATAAATGGCAAGAACCAGTGCACTGACACCAGAACTGATATGTACCACATTTCCTCCTGCAAAGTCCACAGAGCCAATGGCTGCCAGAAATCCACCGTCTCCCCAGACCATATGTGCCATTGGATAATACACAATCAAAGACCAGATCGCAATAAAGAAAAACAGCGCCTTAAAACGCATTCTTCCAACCACGGCACCGGTGATCAGTGCCGGTGTGATCATGGCAAACATCATCTGGAACGCCACAAATACCAGATGCGGGATCGTATCCGCATAAGGTCCCGGCTCCCAGCCTACGCCATTCAGCGAAAACCAGCGAAAATCTCCGATGATCCCGCCATGATTTCCTCCAAATGCCAGCGAATATCCAAACAATGTCCACATAACTACGGACAGTCCCATGATCGCCCCACAGGCCATCATGGTATTTACCACATTTTTCCTGCGGACCAGTCCTCCGTAGAAAAACGCAAGCCCAGGTGTCATAAAGAACACAAAGGCTGTACAGATCAGCATAAAGCCGGTATCTCCTGCATTCATCATACATTTCCTCCTCGATTCCCTCAATTATTCTGCAACGCAAAAAGCGCCTGGAAACTCAATTTCCAGACGCCTTTGTCATGTCAGTTAGCATAGCAGATAATTTGTGGGTTTTCAAGAGTTTTTTCGCTATTTTTCTGTTTTCTTACAGAATTACTATGTTTTATGTGGATATGAAATTTATTTTCGGCAATCTATCCGGTTATAAATATTGGAGAGATTTTATTTTATCTATTACTGTACTATAACACGGACTATGCTCAGGATCAGCAGATGTGCCGGATAGAAAATATAGAAAAACCACTTGGAAAACTTCGGTGCTTTTTCGGATTTTTTGCCATTATAGAAGCACAGGATGATGATTCCTGATGCCACGATCCCTGCTGCCGAAAACAGAGCATGGAGCATTGCCGGTCCCGCTGCCATTTTTTCCACGTAGGAGCTGTAGTTAAACAGCACAAAAAGGGCAGCACCGACTCCGTACGCTGTTATCATCCTCTTCCTGTTCCCCCAGCTCTCATGGAACCAGATGGTAAAAACCGGTGCCAGGATTGCCCAGTCCGAATAAACGGATAGTAAAAGGAGCAGGATCAGAAGTGGAATTCTCCATTTACTTGCCATCATCCTTTCCTGAACAACCAGGATCATAAAACAGATAAACAGAGTAAAGATCATATTCAGCTGTGAATTTCCAAAAGCCATCATATAGGGAATCTGAGAGATCCCGGCAAAGATCAGAAGTCTTTCACCGTATTTTCTCCTGGAATGTGTATAGTAAAAGCCTTCCACAAGAAAATAGCACATGGTAATGGCTGTGAAATAGCCAATGTCTATAAACACTTCCCACAGGATCGTGTTTTCCGGCAGAAGCACGTTGGCGATATGATTCAGAAGCATGGTAAAAATTGCCAGATATTTAATGGCATCCCGGGTCAGTCCCGGCTTTTCTGTTGTTGGCATGATCTTCTCCTTCTGTGCAGAAAAATTTTCAGACCTTTCACATCTTCTGCACAATATAATACATTTATCTTACACTGATTTTCTGACTCATACAACTTTTTTGTTATTGCTGGAGTTGCCTTTTTCTTAAGGTAAGCTTATACTGTAGAAAGCGTGCTGTATTTTATATGGCAAAACTTCTCAGCAAACACTGTAAAACAATAAATTCGGAAAGGAATTATCGATCATGATCCAGGATATCGCACCACATACCTATCACAATGAGTACAAACCTGTGGCCCCGGATAAAGAAAGCCACATCCTCGCCTATGAAGAAGGAAAGATCCTTATGAAAAAAGATGGCGAGACTATGACTCTTCCAAGCTTTGGAGAGCTGGAAGGAAAAGTTGAAAACCTCTATGAGAATTATATCTATCTCTTCTCCATTGACGAAGAGCATTTTTATCTGATCCCGGATCTTGACACCAGTCTCCTTCCTGGTTATCAGTTTGAGATCACAAGAGTTCTCCGCACAGCGGAGCCACAGTATCTGGCTTTCGCAGGAATCACCGGATATCAACTCTTTCAGTGGTACAGCAAGCGCCGTTTCTGCGGCTGCTGCGGCAAACCGATGGTACATGATAAACATGAGCGCAAGATGATCTGCCCTGCCTGTGGAAACGGTGAATATCCGGTGCTTTCTCCGGCTGTGATCGTAGGCGTTACCAACGGTGACAAGCTGATCCTCTCCAAATATGAGGGCCGAAATCACACCCGCTACGCCATGATCGCAGGTTTTGCCGAGATTGGTGAGACCATCGAGGAGACCGTTCACCGTGAAGTTATGGAAGAGATCGGCGTAAAGGTCAAAAATCTCCGCTACTACAAGAGCCAGCCATGGTCCTTCTCCGGAACCCTTCTGTTTGGCTTCTACTGTGATCTGGATGGCGACGACACTCTGACTGTAGACCACGATGAGCTTTCCATGGCCTCCTGGTTCAACCGGGAAGACATTCCGGATGAAGGAGATAATATCAGCCTTACCAAGGAGATGATGATGGCATTTAAGCATGGAAAAGCCTGAAATATCGCTTGCCTGATTCCGTAAACAATTTTTCGTAACCAATTTCACAAAAAACACCGGCCATTCATCTGTACCATGTCCTGTCCAAGCTGCCAAATCATCTCTGACATCTCAGCCTCAGTACATATTCCGATGAATGCCGGTGTTTTTATTTTCTATTTTTCTATTTTTCTTCCGAGCCGGAGCAATCTGCCTAAAACCGTTTTATTTCTCCGGTGTCAGATGCCAGATATCTCTGTTGTATTCTTCGATGGTTCTGTCTGATGAGAAGTATCCTGCTTTTCCGATATTTACAAGCATTTTCTCTGCCCATGCGGTTCTGTCCTCATAATCGGACAACGCCTGATCCTTCACCTTCGCATAATCCTCGAAGTCAAGAAGAGTCATGAACCAGTCTTTGCTTACGATCTCATGATGCAGTCTTCTTAAATGCTCCTCACTTCCAATAGAAAGAAGCTCGTTTCCTACGATAAAGTCTACTGCACGACGGATGCGCTCGTCTTTCTCATAAAAATCTCTGGAGCAGTAGTCCGCCTTTTCATAGTGTTCGATAACCTGCTCACTGGACTCTCCGAAGATATAGATATTATCCTTGCCTACCAGCTGGCTGATCTCCACATTTGCACCATCCATGGTTCCCAGTGTTACAGCACCGTTGAGCATGAACTTCATGTTTCCTGTTCCGCTGGCCTCCTTGGAAGCAAGAGAGATCTGCTCGGAGATATCGCAGGCAGGGATCAGCTTCTCTGCTGCACTTACGTTGTAGTTTTCCACCATAACAACTTTCATGTACGGGGAAACCTCCGGATCATTGTTGATAAGCTCCTGTAAGCAGAGAAGCAGGTGGATAATATCCTTTGCGATAACGTATGCAGGAGCTGCCTTTGCACCGAAGATAAAGGTTACCGGGCGCTGCGGCTTCTCGCCTGCTTTGATCTTCAGGTAACGGTCAATGATGTAAAGTGCGTTCAGCTGCTGACGTTTGTACTCATGAAGACGTTTGATCTGGATATCATAAACACTGTGTGTGTTGATCTCTTCACCTGTGTTGGCTTTGATAAACTCCGCACATCTCTTCTTTGCATCCTGCTTGATCTTAAGGATATTTGCAAGAACGTCCTGATTTCCCTTGAAGCCAAGCATCTTGTCAAGCTCAAAGGAATCCTTGCGGAAGCCGTCACCGATCATAGATGTAATGTACTCTGTCAGCGGATGGTTGCAGTGAAGGAGCCATCTGCGGAAGGTAATTCCGTTTGTCTTGTTATTGAATTTCTCCGGATAGATCTCATAGAACTGATGAAGCTCTGTCTCCTTCAGGATATCGGTATGAAGGGATGCAACACCGTTGATGGAAAATCCGTAGTGGATGTCCATATGTGCCATGTGTACCAGGTCGTTCTTGTCGATGATGGCAAGATTTTCCTGCGGATATTTTGCTTTGATACGCTCGTCCAGCTTGCGGATGATCGGCATCAGATGCGGAACAACCTCCTCAAGATAGGAGATCGGCCATTTCTCAAGTGCCTCTGCAAGAATGGTATGGTTGGTATAAGCGCATACATGAGATACGATCTCGCATGCCTCCTCGAACTCGATCCCACGCTCCGTGAGGAGACGGATAAGCTCCGGAATTACCATACTCGGATGTGTATCGTTGATCTGGATCACTGCGTAATCGGCAAGGTCATGAAGATTGCAGCCTTTTGCTGTTGCCTCATCCAGGATCAGCTGTGCCGCATTGCTTACCATGAAGTACTGCTGATAAATACGAAGCTTTCTTCCTGCATCATCGCTGTCATCCGGATAAAGGAACAGTGTCAGGTTGTGGAGCAGATCCCTCTTATCAAAGGAGATTCCCTCACCTACAATGCTCTCATCTGCAATATCAATATCAAAAAGGCGAAGCTTGATCGCTTTGTTCTCATAGCCTGCAACATCAATATCATACAGTGTGGATTTCAGCATAAAGCCCTTAAATGGGACATAATAGGAAACGCCTGCATCTGTAAGCCAGCTCTCCGGCTGGATCCACGGATTCGGTGTCTCAAACTGAAGATGATCCTTAAACTCCTGTTTGAAAAGTCCGAGGTGATAATTAAGTCCGATTCCTTCTCCCGGAAGTCCCAGAGTTGCAATGGAATCCAGGAAGCATGCTGCCAGACGGCCAAGTCCGCCGTTTCCAAGAGATGGCTCCGGCTCGATCTCCTCGATCATGGAAAGCTCTTTTCCGTTTTCTTTAAGATATTTCGCAACTTCATCATAAACGCCCAGATTGATCAGGTTGTTGGAAAGAAGCTTACCGATAAGGAACTCTGCGGAAATATAATAAATTTTCTTTTTTCCTTCCTGGTAGCCGCGGCCCTTCAGCTGCTCCTTTGTCCAGGAGAGAAGTCCGTGATAGATTTCCTCGTTTGTACAATCTTTTACATTTTTGTTATATTTGTCTTCAAATACTTTGCTTAATGTTTCCATTTTGATCTCCTTTCATGGATCTTGATGGGATGAAATATGTTTTTACAAGGTTGTTTGCTTTGTTTTTGATGATATTAGGATATCACGCATTTCTTTTCAAAAATATAACAATCCTGTCATGATATGCAAGATATTTGTCAGACTGTTTTTCACTTTTTACTGTAGCTCTGCATAAAAACATAACCGATACATATGCGGTTGCTTCGGGAGATTTCTCAGATCTGTCTCATACTCTTCCTGTACTTATGCGGTGAAACCTTATTGGACTGCTGAAATTTCTTTATAAAATAACTTGTACTGTTAAATCCCACCTGCATGGCGATCTCCGTCACAGGTGCATCGGAATGCGTAAGAAGATACTTCGCCTTCTCCATACGGAAGTCATTGATGTATTCCACCAGGGTTTTTCCCGTATACTGGCGGAAAAGCTTCATAAAATAATACTCACTGTAATTGGAAAGTCCGGAAAGCTCTGAAACGGTAAGATTCTCCTGGTAGTGAAGGCTGATATGATCCAGCACTTCCTTTACTGCCGCAAGGCTCTTGTTCTGCTCTGTGCTTACCGGGATAATATAATGCTTCGTCAGCATCTCATAAAAGAAATCAAAGAACAGCATTTTGAGCTTTACATAAAAGTACGGTTTCTTCTCCGTATGGCAGGTATGGATCTCCATAAAAATTTCCTTAAGCTTGTCATACCCGGAATCGCCTTCCTCTATATGATGGCAGAATTCTGCCCTGTTTTCCATCAGAGGGGATACCACACATTCCTGGCAGATATCTCCCGGCTGCCCGGCCAGAAATCCCAGACCAAACACCACACTTTTATAATAGAGAGGATTGTTTAAGTCTGTCCGCATACTGTGGAGAACCCCGCAGTTTACGATCAGAATATCTCCCTTTTTCAATCGGATACTCTCCCGGTTCAGTCTGGCAAAACCGCTGCCTTTTTCAATATACATGATCTCCATCTCACTGTGCCAGTGGTCATACAGCGCATGAAAGATCTCACAGTCCCCCGTGTACGTCTCCACCGGCAGCTCAAAAGAACCGTGAGGGCTTAATTCTTTTAAATTGTCATCCACTTCGGATACGTGAAGAGGATTTTTTGCGGATGTGTCTGTTTCTGGCATGATTTCCTCCGTGATCAATATCTATCCTGCGAACATTTGCCTTACGCTGGATATACAATCCTTGCATAATAATTCTGTTTGACTCCCTTAGTGTAAAGGATATTTACAACCATGACAATATTATATTTTCCTGTTTTCTTTTTTATGACGTTACGGTTACTCTGTTCTCAGCAGCACGCTTCGCGATGCACTTCCATAAACGGCAACCTTGACTTTTCCCCTTCCAACTGCTATATATAATATTTAGAATAAAATAATTTGACTTTAAAAGGAACGAAAACTACCATGAATCCATTAAAAAAAGCTTACTGCCGGGTTTTCCAGAATGTCTTTAAATTCGCCCTTCCACTGCTTCCTTACCGCAATCCGAAGATCATCGGAAGCGTCAAAGGTATTCCGGAAGTTCTGGAAAAAAGAAACTATAACAATGTACTCATCATCACAGATGCAGGGATCCGAAGCCTTGGCCTTACAGAAAGACTGGAGCAGACACTGAAGCGAAGCTGCATCTCTTACCACATCTACGACAAAACCGTTGCCAATCCAACAACCGTCAATGTGGACGAAGCCCTTCACATGTATCTGGACAATGACTGCCAGGCGATCATCGGCTTCGGCGGAGGTTCCAGTATGGACTGTGCAAAAGCCACGGCAGCCCGCATTGCCAAGCCACACCAGTCTCTTGCTCAGATGAAGGGAATCCTGAAGATCCACAAAAAGCTTCCTCTTCTCATCGCCATCCCCACGACTGCAGGAACAGGAAGTGAAACAACACTTGCTGCTGTCATTACCGATGCAGAAACACGGCACAAATATGCCATCAACGATTTTCCGCTGATCCCACGCTACGCAGTCCTTGACCCGAAAGTGACTTTAAGCCTTCCGCCGTTTATCACAGCTACCACCGGCATGGATGCCCTGACTCACGCAGTGGAAGCCTACATTGGAAATTCCACTACACCTGGCACAAGAAAAAATGCCCTGGATGCTGTCAGACTGATCTTTGAAAATCTGGATACCGCCTACACAGACGGCAATAATATTGAAGCAAGACGAAATATGCTCCGCGCCTCCTATTTCGCAGGCTGTGCCTTCACCAAATCCTACGTTGGATATGTCCACGCAATTGCACATTCCCTCGGCGGAAAATATAATGTTCCACATGGGCTTGCCAATGCAGTGATCCTTCCTATGGTACTGGAAACATACGGAAATCCCATCACTCACAAACTCCGCAACCTTGCCGTAACTACCGGTCTCTGCGATAAACATGAGGACGATAAAACTGCTGCCCGGATGTTTATTGATGCAATAAAAGATATGAAAAAACGCTTTGGCATCGGAGACTATATTCCGGAAATCCAGGAAACAGATATCCCGGAGCTTGCCCATTACGCAGATAAAGAAGCCAATCCTCTGTACCCGGTTCCTGTACTGATGGATGCCGGCGAACTTGAAACACTGTATTACAGACTGATGCCTCCGGCAAGCAATTGCTAAAACAGCCATTGGCATAGAAAGATTTTTTCGATATTTCGAATACAGTTTTTTCAGAAAGGACTACAATTCCATGGAAAAAGAACAGATCAACCAGCTTTTAGATAAACAGCGCCAGTACTTCTACTCCGGCGCAACTCTTGACCTTGATTTTCGCATCAGCGCCCTGAAACGTCTCCGCGCTTCCATCCGGAAACACGAAGATCAGATCCACGCCGCGCTGAAAAAGGATCTGGGAAAAAGTAATTTCGAAAGCTATATGTGTGAGACCGGACTGGCGCTCTCCGAGATCACACATATGCTGAAAAATATCCGCTCCTACGCAAAAGAACAGACCGTTCCGACTCCACTGGCACAGTTCCATTCCCACAGTTTCCGCAAACCATCCCCCTACGGTGTGGTTCTCATTATGAGTCCGTGGAACTATCCGTTTCTTCTCACCATAGAACCACTGGTAGACGCCATTGCAGCCGGAAACACAGTCATCCTGAAACCAAGTGCCTACTCACCGGCAACAAGTGAAGTGATCCGTCTTCTCATCCATGAATGTTTCGATGAAAAATACGTTGCAACTGTCACAGGCGGACGTGCGGAAAACACACATCTTCTCAGTCTGCACTTTGATTACATCTTCTTCACGGGAAGCCAGTCTGTGGGAAAAGAGGTCATGAGAAAGGCTTCCGAACACCTCACACCAGTCACTCTGGAGCTGGGTGGAAAAAGCCCCTGCATCGTGGACAAAACAGCCAATCTCCGCCTTGCGGCAAAACGTATCGTATTCGGCAAGTTCCTGAACTGTGGCCAGACCTGCGTGGCTCCGGACTACATCTACTGTGATCCGGAGATCAAAGAAGCCCTGGTCGCAGAGCTTCGCAGACAGATCACACGCCAGTATGGAAAAGAACCACTGAAGAACCGGAATTATGGAAAGATCATCAACGAAAAGCATTTCGACCGTATCAACAGTCTGATCGATCCTGCCAAAACTGTCTGCGGCGGTGGTTCCAACCGTGAAACACTTCAGATCGAGCCGACGGTTCTTGACAACGTAACCTTCGAAGATCCGGTCATGCAGCAGGAAATCTTCGGTCCGGTACTTCCGGTCCTCACCTATGACTCTCTCGGAGGTGCCGTAACAAAGATCAATTCCATGGCACATCCGCTGGCTCTTTATATCTTCACCGAAGATGAAAAAAATGCCCGGGAAGTTACTTCCCGATGTGGTTTCGGCGGTGGCTGTATCAACGATGTCCTCATACATCTGGCAACCAGCAATATGGGCTTCGGCGGCTTTGGTGAAAGCGGCATGGGATCCTATCATGGCATCGACGGCTTCCGGACATTCTCTCATTATAAGAGTATTGTAGATAAAAAGACCTGGATCGATCTTCCTATGCGGTATCAGAAATATCGGAAGATTTATGAAAAAATGGTACGGTTGTTTATGCGGTAGATATGAAGGGAGGGCGCTGCCTGATGCATCGCCCTCCTGTTACTTTAGATTTTCTTATTATTTTTCCCAGATGATCTTTACCGGCATGATCCCGGTCAGTTCTTTGCTTTTTTCATCAGGCTGGCTGCAGCCTGCATAAATTTCAAATTTCTTTCCTTCTTCCATCCGTTTTCCTGTTTCATCTACTACGGTGAATGCTTTTTCCCATATTGGGATTTCTATTTTTCGGCATTCTCCCGCCTTCAGGAATATCCGCTGAAAACCGGCCAGCATCGGATTGGGAATGGCATTTTTGCTGTCGATATTTTTTACATAGATCTGAACAACATCCTCTGTATCATATGCGCCGTTATTCTGCACTTCTACCTCCACGTTTATCTTCTGTCCACATGTTTTGACCTCTGCTTTATCTACTGCCACCTTACTGTACGTCAGACCATATCCAAAAGGAAACTGTGCTTTTCGTTCCATATAGCGATATGTTCTGCCTTTCATGGAATAATCGGTAAAATCCGGAAGTTCTTCCAGGCTTTCATAAAATGTCACCGGAAGTTTTCCTGATGGCGAGATTTCTCCAAACAGTACCTTTGCCGCTGCCTTCCCGCCCTGGCATCCAGGGTACCACAGCATCATGACAGCATCAAATTTCTCTGCCGCATATTTCAGATTAAGGTCACTTCCTGCCAGCAGACAGAATACTACCGGTTTTCCGGTGTCTGCGATCGCTTCCATCAGTTCTCGCTGTACTCCGGGAAGTTCAATATCTTCTTTATCTCCCGATACATAGCTGTTTCCGGTGTCTCCCTCTTCTCCTTCCAGTGTCTCATCCAGTCCCATACATAAGATCACCACATCGCTGTTTTCCGCAACCACCTTTGCTTCCGCAATACGATCTCTGGTAAACGCAAGGTGCTCCGTCCGGTCTCGGAACAGATCACAGCCTCTGGAAGTAAGGATCCTTACATCGTCTCCCACATAATCCTGGATGCCTTCCTGTATGGTAATATACCTGGAAGCTGTCCCGTGATAATTGCCGATCAGCGCCTGTCTGCTGTCCGCATTTGGTCCGATGATCCCTATTGTTTTCAGTTTTTCTTTATCAAGCGGAAGAATCCCGTTATTTTTCAGCAGAACAAAGCTTTTTTCCGCTGCTTTCTCCGCTGCATCCAGATGCCTGGGAGATTCTACCTCCATGTAGGAGATATTGTCATATTCGCTTCCATCAAACAACCCCAGCAGATACCTTGTGGTAAAAAGCCGCACTGCTGCCCGGGTTATGGTTTCTTCTGTGACAAGCCCCTTTTCGTATGCCTTCATAATGTGAAGATAAGTATTTCCACAATTCAGGTCACAGCCATTATTAATCGCCAGTGCTGCAGATTCAACGGCTGTATCCGTTACCATATGGTGTTCATGAAAATCACGGATTGCCCAGCAGTCTGATACAAAATGCCCCTGAAATTTCCATTCGCCTCTGAGTTTTTTCTGTAATGTGGGACTTCCGCAGCAGGGTTCCCCGTTTGTCCGGTTATAGGCTCCCATAACCGCTTCTACTTTCGCTTCTTTTACCAGACCTTCGAATGCCGGCAGATACGTTTCTTCCATATCTTTTGCGGATGCTTCCGCATCAAATTCATGACGGAGTGCCTCCGGCCCGGAATGTACTGCAAAATGTTTGGCACAGGCTGCTGCCTTCATTGTATCCCCATTTCCCTGAAGTGCTTTTACAAAGGAAACTCCCAGTTCTTTTGTAAGATACGGATCTTCCCCATAAGTTTCATGGCCTCTACCCCATCGTGGATCACGGAAAATATTGACATTAGGAGACCAGAACGTCAATCCCTTATAAATATCTCTGTCACCGTTTACGGAATATGCATTATACTTTGCTCTGCCCTCTGTTGCCACGATACCGGCCATCTCTGCCACACTTTTCCGGTCAAAAGCTGCCGCCATTCCGATCGCCTGTGGAAAAACCGTTGCCTGCCCTGCTCTGGCAACACCGTGAAGTCCCTCATTCCACCAGTTATACGCCGGAATTCCCAATCTTTTTATTGCAGGTGCATCGTACCTTAACTGACTGGCCTTTTCCTCCAGAGTCATCCTGGCAACCAGCGCTTCTGCTTTCTTCTTTGCTTCTTCCCGATTCATCCCCAATTTCCTCCTCACCTTTTTTTATATCATCTATCATTTGGTCTCTGACTGTCAAGTAGATATTTCCTGCAATTTTTCCGGCCTCTGTTCAGAGCAGAAAAAAAATCTGCTTTACCCTTTCTTTGGGATAAAGCAGATTTTTATTACACTTTGTGATCTGTGTTGCGATTTCAGCCGGGAACTTATCTGATCGCATCCTTCATCTCTTTCACATAAGCCTTCACCTTCGGCACGCAGTCTTTGCCGTAGGCACCACAGAGCTTCACGATCGCAGATCCTACAATGGCACCGTCTGACTGATCTGCCATTTTTTTTGCCTGCTCCGGTGTGAAGATTCCGAATCCTACTGCACATGGAATGTCTTTCTGGGCTTTTACTAATTTCACCATAGCTCCGATATCTGTGGTAATGCTGGTACGCATTCCTGTTACACCAAGGGAAGATACGCAGTAAACAAAGCCTTCCGCCTCTTTTGCGATCATGGCGATCCGCTCATGGGAGGTCGGTGCGATCAGGGAGATCAGGTCAAGGCCGTACTGTTTACACACAACATCAAACTCTTCTTTTTCCTCAAAAGGAACATCCGGAAGGATCAGTCCATCCATTCCAACTTCCGCTGCTTTCTTGATAAAACGCTCTGTTCCGTAAGAAAATACTACGTTTGCGTAGGTCATGAATACCATTGGGATTTTTGTATTTTTACGGATTTTTTCTACCATTGCAAAAACTTTATCTGTAGTCACGCCGCCTGCAAGTGCCCGGACATTAGCTTCCTGGATCACGGGTCCCTCTGCGGTAGGATCTGAGAACGGGATCCCAAGCTCGATCAGATCTGCTCCTACTTCTTCCATTGCATAAACCAGCTGCTCTGTTACCTCCAGAGACGGATCTCCGCAGGTTAAAAAAGGAATAAATGCTTTTCCGTTTGCAAATGCTTCTGTAATTCTCTTATTCATGAATATCCTCCCCTCTGTAGCGGGCAATTGCCGCACAGTCCTTATCTCCACGTCCTGAAATGGTAACTACCATGATCTTGTCCTTTCCAAGTGTCGGTGCGATCTTTTTCGCATAGGCCACTGCGTGGGCACTTTCGATCGCAGGAATGATTCCTTCTGTTCTGGAAAGATATTCAAAAGCATCTACTGCTTCGTCATCTGTAACAGGAACGTACTCTGCTCTTCCGATATCATAAAGGTGTGCATGCTCCGGACCTACACCCGGATAATCAAGACCTGCGGAGATGGAGTATACCGGTGCGATCTGTCCGTATTCATCCTGGCAGAAGTAAGATTTCATACCATGGAAGATTCCAAGACGACCGGTTGCGATGGTTGCCGCAGTCTCCGCAGTATTCACGCCACGTCCTGCTGCCTCACAGCCGATGAGACGAACGTCTTTGTCCTCAATGAAATTGTAGAAGGTTCCGATAGCATTGGAGCCGCCGCCCACACAGGCCAGGACAACATCCGGAAGTCTGCCCTCTTTTTCCAGCATCTGTTCTTTGATCTCCTTGGAGATCACGGCCTGGAAATCACGTACGATGGTCGGGAACGGGTGCGGTCCCATAACAGATCCCAGTACATAATGGGTATCTGCAATACGGTTTGTCCATTCACGCATGGTCTCGGAAACGGCATCCTTTAAGGTTGCGGTTCCGCTTGTGACTGCATGGACTTTTGCTCCGAGAAGACGCATTTTGTAAACATTCAGTGCCTGACGTTCCGTGTCTTCTTTTCCCATGAATACCTCACATTCCATTCCCATCAGTGCTGCTGCGGTTGCAGTTGCAACACCGTGCTGGCCGGCTCCTGTCTCTGCGATGACACGGGTCTTGCCCATTTTTTTTGCCAGGAGCACCTGACCAAGTACGTTGTTGATCTTGTGGGCTCCTGTGTGGTTTAAGTCTTCTCTTTTCAGATAGATCCTGGCTCCGCCAAGGTCCTCGGTCATATGTGCCGCATAGTAAAGACGGGATGGTCTTCCTGCGTATTCATTGAGAAGCTCTGTGAGCTCACGGTTGAATTCCGGATCGTTTTTGTAATGGTTGTATGCTTCCTCAAGCTCCAGAACGGCGTTCATCAGTGTTTCCGGGATGTACTGTCCGCCATGGATGCCGAATCTTCCTTTTGACATGTTATATTTCCTCCTTTATGTTCCTTACTGCGTATACTGCTTCTAATATTTTATCCGGGTCTTTGTGACCGTCGGTTTCTACACTGCTGCTTAAATCTACTGCCCAGGGGTGAAGCAGATGTATGGCCGATTCCAGATTTTCACAGCCCAGACCTCCTGCCAGAAACCAGGGACGTTTGATCGCCGGTACCAGACTCCAGTCGAAAGTTTCTCCTGTTCCTCCTGCGCCCTGATCCAGCAGAATATAGTCTGCTTCCGAACGGATCGCTTTCTTTATATCTGCTTCTGTTTTTATGGAAAAAGCCTTTATCAGAAGCTGGTCTGTCATGGTCTTAAGCTGTCTGATATAATTCTCGTCCTCCTGGCCGTGAAGCTGTGCCAGTGCGATGGTTCCCTCGTTTAAAAGCTGTGCGGGAAGCTCCACCGGTGCATTGACGAATACGCCTACCGGCAAAATGCTATCATCCAGTTCTTCCCGGAGAGCCTTCAATTGCTCCACGGTGACGTTTCTTCTGCTTTTTGGGAATTCTACAATGAATCCTGCAAAGTCCGGTTTAGCCTGGTTCACTGCCTGGATATCTTCCGGGCGGGTCAGGCCGCAGATCTTGATCCTGGTTCTGCTCCCATGTTTCAACGGTTGTTCTCTCATATTCAGCCAATCCTGCCCTTTCTGTCTGCCCCTGCCCCTTCCTGTTTCGTTACTATTTGCTGCTGGTCAGCTCTGTTACTTATTTGCTCTATTCTTTCGTTTGGCCTTTATACAAGCGCTCCACCATTCAGATTTTCCAATGCAGCTTTCTTATCCGGGCTTCGCATCAGGGTCTCACCGATCAGGACTGCACCTACCCGGTTTCTTTCCAGGATAGCGATATCACCTGCGTTTTTGATTCCGCTCTCAGACACAAATACCACATTGTCCGGTGCCAGGTTTCGAAGACGGATGCTGTTATTCATATCAACCTTAAAGGTTTTCAGGTCACGGTTATTTACACCGACGATCTTTGCACCTGTCTTTAATGCTCTTGCCACTTCATTCTCGTCATGAGCTTCCACCAGTGCATCCATTCCCAGAGTTTCTGCAAGCTCTCGGTATTCCAGGAGTTCCTGGTCATTTAAGATAGCACAGATCAGAAGCACTGCCGATGCACCGAATGCTTTTGCCTGATAGATCATGTACTTATCCACCGTGAAGTCCTTCCGAAGGACCGGAATATCCACTGTTTCTGTGATCTCACGGAGATAAGTGTCACTTCCCATGAAATAAAATGGCTCTGTGAGGCAGGAGATCGCAGATGCACCTGCTGCCTCGTATTCTTTCGCAATTTCCAGATACGGAAATTCCGGTGCGATCAGCCCCTTGGAGGGGGAAGCTTTTTTTACTTCACAGATGTAGGACATACCCGGCTTTTTCAACGCTTCCAGAAAGGACGGCTGCTGTGGTGCTTTTTCTGCCAGGGTTTTCAGCTGATCCAGGGGAAACTGAAGTTTTTCCTTCCGGATACGTTCTCTTGTTTTTTCTGCGATTTCCTCCAGAATGTTTTTTTCGCTCATTCTTTGTTTGTCTCCTTGATATTTCAGTTCAACTCTCATTCGGCAATTTCAAGAAGTCTGACAGATTAATGTTTCCGTTCGTATCTCTTCCGATAGGAATTGCCGATTTCTCTTCTGCCGCTATTATTTTCAAATCTCGTTACTTAATTTGATAAATTCCGCAAGCTTGGCAGCAGCTGCACCACTGTCGATCAGATCTTCAGACATTCTTACGCCGACTTCCAGGCTCTCTGCCTTTCCTGCGATATAAAGTGCTGCACCAGCGTTCATGCAGACCGCCTGACGCTTCGGGCCTTTTTCGGTTCCGTTTACAATGGCTTTTGTGATCTCTGCGTTCTCTGCCGATGTGCCGCCTGCCAGATCTTCTTTGCTGCAGCGTGTATAGCCGAACTGCTCCGGTGTGATCTCATAGGACTGGAACCATCCGTCCTTGATCTCGCACACAGAAGTCGGTGCGCTCATGGAGATCTCATCCAGCTTATCCTGCCCGAAAACTACCATTCCACGGTTCACGCCAAGCTTCATCATAACCTGTGCCAGCGGCTCTACCAGAGACTGGTCAAAGACTCCCATCAGCTCCATGTTTGCGCCTGCCGGGTTGCTTAATGGTCCGAGAATATTAAATACCGTGCGGATTCCCAGCTCTTTACGGATCGGTGCCACATATTTCATGGCAATATGATAATTCTGGGCGAACAGGAAACAGATGTTGATCTTTTTCAGGATCTCTGCACTTTTTTCCGGCGGAATGGTGATCTTTACGCCAAGTGCTTCCAGAACATCTGCTGCACCGCTCTTGGAAGATGCTGCACGGTTTCCGTGTTTTGCTACCGGAACGCCACCTGCTGCGATCACAAGAGAAGATGTCGTAGAAATGTTAAAGGAGTTTGCTCCGTCACCACCGGTTCCTACGATTTCCAGAACATTCATATCGTGGAGAAGCTTGATGCAGTGTGCACGCATTCCGGCTGCTGATGCAGTGATCTCATCAATAGTCTCTCCTTTCAGGGAAAGTGCAGTAAGGTAGGATGCCATCTGTACCGGTGTTGCCGCTCCGTCCATGATCTCATTCATTACGGCTTCTGCTTCGTCATATGTAAGATCTTCTTTTTTTGAAAGCTTGATGATTGCTTCTTTGATCATTGTTGTTTCCTCCTGTTCTGTAACGATTCTATCTTTTATGGATTGCTGTTCTCTGTCTTATCTGTCTCTGATAACCTTCATAAAGTTCTCGATCATTGTTTTTCCATCCGGTGTCATAACAGATTCCGGATGGAACTGTAATCCGAATATCGGATATTCTTTATGCTCCAGTGCCATCACCTCTCCGTCCTCAGACTCAGCGGTAACAACCAGTTCCTCCGGTAAGGTATCCCGGATAGCTGCCAGTGAGTGATATCTGGCTGCCGGAAAAGTTTCCGGAAGTCCTTCAAACATCCGGCTCTTTCCAACTTTATGTATCTCTTTCTGCTTTCCGTGCATCAGCTCTTTTGCGTAGGATACTGTCCCTCCGAAGGCTTCACAGATGGACTGATGTCCAAGGCAGATACCCAGGATCGGCAGCTTGTCTTTGAAATATTTTATGGATTCAATACAGATTCCCGCATCCTCCGGTTTTCCCGGACCAGGGGAAAGGATCAATGCCTCCGGCTTCATGGCCTCCAGCTCTTTGATGGTCACTTCATCATTTCTTACCACTTTGATATCCGGCTTCACAGAACCGATCAGCTGGTAAACATTGTAGGAAAAGCTATCATAATTATCGATCAGTACTATCATTCCAGTCCCTCCTGTGCAGTTTCGATTGCCTGTACAACGGCTCTTGCCTTGTTGCAGCACTCCTGAAATTCACTTTCCGGAATACTGTCTGCTACGATCCCTGCTCCTGACCGGATACAGATCTCACCGTTTTTCTTATAAACCAGGCGAATGGCAATACATGTATCCAGGTTTCCGGCAAAATCCAGATATCCGATAGCACCGCCGTAAATGCCTCGCTTGCTCTGTTCCAGTTCCTGGATGATCTGGCAGGCACGGAATTTCGGTGCTCCGGAAAGTGTTCCTGCCGGAAGGATGGCATCCACTGCATCCACCGCATCCCTGTCATCCCGGATCTGGCCGGTAACTGTGGAACCAATATGCATCACATGAGAAAAACGCTCGATGCACATATATTTTTCTACGTTCACGGTACCGATCTTACTGATCTTTCCGATATCATTTCGACCAAGATCCACCAGCATGTTATGCTCGGCACGTTCCTTCTCATCAGCCAGGAGTCCTTTTTCCAGCGCCAGGTCTTCTTCTTTTGTCTTGCCTCTTGGTCTTGTTCCTGCAAGCGGGAAGGTACTTAATTCTGTTCCTGCAAGCCTGGCAAGTGTTTCCGGGGAGGCTCCTGCAATCTCAATATCATCACTGGAAAAATAAAACATATAGGGGGACGGGTTTGTGGCCCTTAAAACACGATAGGTATCAAAAAGGCTTCCCTCTGCTCTGGCTCTCATGGGATTGGAAAGCACCACCTGGAAGATGTCTCCCTCACGAATATAATGTCTGGCGGTTTCTACCATCTCACAGTATTTTTCTTTCGGGAACTGCGGCTCAATGGAGGATTGCAACTTCAGGGATGGAAATTCCTTCTGCTCTCCCTTTCTGATCAGATCTGCCATCTCCTGCAGTTTCTTTTCTGCCTTTCCAAAAGAGTTCTCCAGATCATCTGTCATCACCCCTGTGATCAGAAGCACCTTCTGTCTGTAATGATCAAAGGCAATGACCTGGTCAAAGAGCATTAGATCCATATCTCTGAAATCTTCTACCGTCTTATCGGTAAGCTCCAGCTTCGGTTCACTGTATTTAATATAATCGTAGGAAAAATAGCCTACCAGGCCGCCGGTAAAGGTTGGCATTTTTTCCAGTACCGGGCTTTTGTATTCCTTCAGGATCTTTCGAATAGCATCTCCGGGATGTTTTACCTGCTGCTTTGTTATTTCTTCGGTACCGTCCTCATGGATCTTTCGGATCTGAAGATTTCCATCGGTACAGGTGATCTCCATGGATGGTTCATATCCCAGGAAGGAATAGCGTCCCCATACCTCTGTCTGGCTGGCACTTTCCAGCAGATAGCAGTGTCTGCTGGCTGTGCGAAGAGTCCGCATCACTTCTACAGGTGTATAGCGGTCGGAATACAGTTCTCTGCATACGGGAATACGCCGGTATTCCCCTGACTTTGCGATTTCTCTTAATCCTTCTAATGCTGGATACATATTCAGTCCCTCCTGATCTACATTTATGTAACAAAAAAAGCCCGTCTCCGGCAGAATCCAGTTCTGCCAGGGACGAGCGTTCAAAATCCAATACACCCGCGGTGCCACCCTGCTTCACAGTATGACCTGTGCACTTGTCGGAATACCTGCATATTCCCGGCAACTGACGTATGCCTTCACGTCACAGAATACTCGGTATCCGGGATACCTTTCCCTGTGCCCTCAGCGGTCCATTTAGTAAACTGCTTCTCGACCCGGCTCTCACCCTCCCGGATTCTCTGTGCGCGCATGAAAACTTTTATCTCCGCTTCAACGGTTTAGTGGTTTACTTGATTAAACTTTTCATATAAAATAGCACAGGATTTTTAATCTGTCAATACAAAAGTTGAAAAAAATGTCATTTTATTCTATAATTATCTTATCACATTGCCGAAAAATAACAGGAACAGATCAGAATCTGTCTTTACTGTTTTCAGCAGATTTCACATACGAAAGGAGTTTCTCTCAAAAAATACCATGGCAAAAGAAAATACCAATACCTGGCTGGATACACCGGATCCCCGGGTTTTTATCAAAAATTCCGCAAAATTTAACGACCTGATGATGATGTACCGCTGTACTGTCCGGGAGGTCCGTACCAAGCTGGAAGTCCTCAACGATGAATTTTCCGTGGAATATAAACGTAATCCCATTTCTTTTATCAAAACCAGGATCAAAAAACCGGAAAGCATTTACAAGAAGCTTAAGAAGCTTGGCTATGAATTTACAGCCGAGAATATCCAGAATCAGCTGAATGATGTAGCCGGCATCCGGGTTGTGTGCGCTTTTATCGATGATATCTACACCATTGCGGATCTGATCTCCAAGCAGGACGATATCACTGTTATCCAGGTAAAAGATTACATCAAAAATCCAAAGCCCAACGGCTACCGCAGCTATCACATGATCGTAGAAATCCCCGTATTTTTCTCCAAAGGAAAAACACCGATGAGAGCCGAGATCCAGATCCGTACCAACGGCATGGATTTCTGGGCCACACTGGAGCATCAGCTTCGTTATAAGCAGAATATCGAAGAAATGGATGGATATGAAGAAGTCAGTGATGAACTTCTCAACTGCGCCAGAGCTGTCATCGACATGGATAATGAGATGCAGCGGATCAAGGATAAGATCGGACAGTTCCACGATATTTAAAAAGCAGGTGGGGTTAAAGCCTCACCTGCTCTTTTTCGCTGTTCTTTACCCGGAATGCTCTGGGTGTCATATGATAATGTTCTTTAAATACCCGGTGAAAATAACTGTTATTCTCATATCCCACCGCGGCAATGATATCACTGATGGGAAGATCTGTGTCACACATCAGTTCCACCGCCTTGTTCAGACGTTTTCGCTGAAGAAGTTCCTTAAAGTTAAATCCTGTCGTTTTTTTGATCATCTTGCTTAATACATGCATGGGCAGATGAAGACGGCTGCACAGCTCTGTCAGGGTAGCTGTCCGGTATTTCTGCTCAATGTAGTCCAGTGTGGTCATGGAGATCATGTTTTCGTACTGGTTGGGAAGACGCATCTCCACGTACTGTACGGATTCCACCAGGTACATAAAGATCAGGCCCATTGTGGTCTGATTAATCCGTTCCCGGTTCTCTTCTCCATTTACCAGGGAATAGATGATGTTTTCCAGAAGATTCTGGATCTGTAGCACCTCTGCCACCTTAAAATGCAGATATTCTCCCCGTTCCTCATCCTGTCTGAGCACATTCACAAGAAAATCTGCCAGCATATTATCATTGCCGGTCATGGAATAAGCCACATCAAAAAACTCTGGCAGCACCATAAAGTTAATGGCAATATCGTTCTGTCCAGCCTTCAGGATCTCATGTTTCGTAAACTGGTTGAGAAAAAGCAGCTCACCCTTATTAACGATGACTTTTTTGCCATCAATGATGTTAGTCAGAGAGCCTTCGCAGACATAGAGCACTTCCACGAAATTATGCCGGTGTGCCGGAAAATGCACAAAACGGGTATGGGTACGGACCGCGATCAGCCGGCCTTCCTCCAGCATTTTTCCGCTGTCCACGGTAAAGTCCCTGCCGGAGGTATAAAGGTCTCTGTCCACCTCTGCCTCTCCATCCAGGATCTTTCGTTCTTCTTCTGTGATCTTTCTCAGCTGATCCAGTAGCGCCTGCTGCATGCCTTCCTCTTCTTTATCCGTTTCTTCTTTCTTTGTTCCTCTTTATCCTCATTTTAGCACTGCTGTCACATCCACACAACTAAAATCCTCATATAAAAGATCTGCGCAAAAGAACCTCCAACGTCTCTGCACACAGAAACAGGCGGAGTCCAAAGACCCCGCCTGCTCTGAAAGGATTTATCATATGAATATTACAGTCAATATGAGGATTGATTAGTACAGTTTAGCCATCTCTTCGATGTTGCTTGTATCGAATTTCAGAGGTGCGCCAAGAACAACTTCTGTACCACCGTCATCAGCATCTGTTACTGTGTAGTCGCCAAGGTCACCAGCTGTGAACTTGTCATCTTTAGCACCTGTGATGTCGCCGTTGATCAGAGCGATTGTTGTGTAAGCGCTGAGTTTTCCAAGGCCCTGCATATCCCACAGATAGAAGTATGGGCACTCTTAAAATATTTTCATAATAATCCAGAAAAGCAACATCTGCAATCCAATGCCTATAACTGAAACTAATACATAAAGTAGCATGTTCATGTTTTTGTCTTCCAACATATTCAGACAACTCTGCTCTACCAATGTTATAATTCCCAGCTCTGGCAAACAAAATAATGCAAATCCCAAAATATTATTTACAACACCAAATAAAAATCCCAGTACACTTTTATTTGATAATCCTGTGAAACCGCTAAAAAATATCCATAAGAAATAGATCATCGGCAATATTCTCGCACAATCGCATAATGAACACAAAAATATTTTTCCTAATCCAAGTTTTGATTCTTTTGCAAAAACCAAAGTTCTTATAACACTTGCCAATAATATTATCGCCAAAACAATTTCGAAATTTTCTGCAATCCATGCCCCCAAAGCCCCTACTGTTGTTATACCTAATACAGTTAAAACCAAGATTACAACTCCAATTAACCCCAAATCAAAAATGATATACATATATATTTCCCAACCTTTTCTATTTTTGTTTAGATGACTCACTGTTCATATTTTATTTAGATTTCGTACAACTCGATACATACGGCAATTGTTCTATATACTGGACAAGATTTTCACCATCTGCATTTTCCTTCAGATAAACAATAAAATACTTAAAATCAGATAAAGGATTTTCTAAATCTGATGAACTTGAGCCTTGCATATACTTATTTACATAATCCTTCCAAGCCTCCTCGCTTCCTATTTCTTCTATGTAAGCAACTTCTGGTTTCTTTTCTATTGTATGCTTAATCTGTTCTAGATTTTTCTGAGAAGCCTCTTCAGTAAAAAAGACTTCAATACATTTTAGCTCCTGCTGATTATCAGAATAATCTTTCATTTCAGTTTTTTCTGTATTAGTATTTTCTTCTATCGCATCATTCATCTGTTTTTTTCTATTCTCTTCTTTTGTTATCTGTAAATTTTCTCCATCGCTCACTTTTTCTTCATTACATCCACAGAGTAACACCATAATTCCAACTAAAACTGTTAATTTCCATATTTTTTTTATCATTTTGTTTTTCCTTCCCTATTATTTGATATATTTTTCATTATTTACCCTTCTCTCATCATTATCAACCCGTGGCATTTTTGTGGACAACATTTTTCTTGCAATTTTTTTTTATATATGTATAATATTTCTAAAATAAAATATTATACTAAGGAGCATTTTATAATGTCAGAATTTTCAGATTATTTAAAAGAGTTAATACATTCCAAAGAAAACATAAGTACTAATTCCCTTATCAAATACTGCAATATAGATCGTTCCACCATGTACAAAATTATCAATGGGACCCGACGACCTCCAAAGCGTGAAATCTTTATAAAAATGGCTAAATTTTTTCAATTAACCCCTTCCGAATATCAAAAATTTTCAAAAACATATCAACTTAGCCTCACCAGTCCTAATTATTATTATAGAAGAAAAAGCGTAGAAGAATTTTTAATACATTTTCCTGATATTTGCTCTGTCAAATCCAGAATTTCTGTGAATGAACCTTTAAACGATGTTTTGGAAAAAAACTTAGAAAACACTTCCTGTTTTCCATTACATACAGAATTTGAAATCAATCACATTCTAAGAATCATTTTTGCAAAAGAGTCTTCCATAAAAAATGGGTTGATTCAGTTACTTCTCCAACCAAATAACAAATTTTTATTTTCTTTATTAGCTAGTATGAATTTTCCTGATTCATTAGAAATACGACATATATTTTGTTTAAACAAAACCGATTCACTCACAACCGATAACAAATCATGTAATCTGGAATACTTAAAAACAATATTTCCTCTTTATTCACAATCTCTATACTACCAAACGTACTGTTTTTATGATAATGTGCATTCACATTTCTATAATATGAATATTTTTCCTTACTTAATTCTCACTACGGATTATGCAGTATCTTTATCATCGGACTTCCAGTCGGGTATATTTTTTAAAGACATTAATTTAGTTTCTCAGTTTCATAAATTATATAATTCAATTCAAGAGAAATGTTTTTTATTATTTCAGGTCTCTCATATGACTCCTAAAAATCTCTCATTTCTCAACAGTATTACAGTTCAAACTGCTCCTAATTATATTTTGCAACCAGAATCCTGTTTCACACCTTTTATATCTGAAAAAATCATAGAAAATGCGCTCCGATCTCAAATACCAAATCGCGAACAGATTCTTCCTATGATTAAATGTTTTTTCAAAGAAGCAATTCATACAATCAAAGATCAGGATATGCATATTTATTTTACAGAAAATGGAATTGAACATTTCATATATACTGGATGTCTTTGTGAAATACCTTATGAATTTGCTAGACCTTTTCTACCAGAAGAACGGCTTTTGATGCTTAAAGCGCTTCTTCCTTACTGTCTTTCAGGACACTACCACCTTTTAAAAAAACCGTTAGATCAACTTCCTATAAATCTTCATTTATGCGTAAATACTCAATCTGGGTATCTTTCATTTGAAAATTCAAACGGACAAACAATGTATCTTTTAATTAATGAACCTGGATTTTTATCTATTTTTATTGATTATATAGAAAATCTTAATAATGAGTATAATTCTTATATAGCTACTCCAGAAGAAACGGCAAATTTTATAAAAAAAGAAATTGAAAAATTAGAATTGTAAAAAAATAAAATCTCCTTATTCAGCAATAAGCGTGGGCAGATGCAGACCGTCCGCCACGGCCCGCCTACTCCTATGGAAAGTCCACAGGCACATGATGAGATCGGTAATCTTATCGATACCTACAACTATATGACTCGAAAAATGGAGGAACTGATGGAGAAGCAGGCTAAGGCTGCAGAAGATCTCCGGATCGCAGAATTCAATTCCCTCCAGGCACAGATCAATCCGCATTTTCTTTATAATACCATGGATATGATCAACTGGATGGCACTGCAGGGACAGACCAATGAGATCAGTCACGCAGTACAAAGTCTTTCCCGTTTTTATAAGCTGACTCTGAGCCGCAAAAAAGGAATCTCTACCATTGCAAGGGAGCTGGAGCATGTAACCATCTACGTGCAGCTTCAGAATATGCGCTACCACGACAGCATTGAGCTGATCACGGATATCCCGGATGAGCTTTCAGAATACCAGATCCCGAAGCTGACTCTTCAGCCTGTTGTGGAAAATTCCATTCTTCACGGGATCCTGGAAAAAGAATCAAAATCCGGAACTATTGTTATTACCGGATGGATGGAAAATGAGGATATTGTTCTTCTGATTTCCGATGACGGTGTTGGGATTTCGCCGGAAATCCTGTCAACTATTCTTTCCGGAAAGGGAAAAAGCCAGTCCGGCGGCACCAATATCGCAGTTTATAATACCCACCGGAGACTCCAAATTCTTTATGGAAAGAATTACGGACTTACTTATTCCAGCAAGCCTGGAGAGGGGACAGAAGTTGAGATCCGCTTCCCTGCACATCGTGAAAAGTAACTTACGTTCCAAAAAAATCTTTATTCAGAAATGAGGTATGACACTATATGAATACACAGCCAGAAGCTCTTTTATATAATTTTAACGACCCGGAACGGCTTCGCCAGATCCGCCGCTATCTGAACCGTCAGAAGGTTAAGACACGGATCGTCACTGCGCCGGAATTTCTTCATCCGCTGGGATATCTTTTTGAGATTCCGGGATTTCATCCCTCATCCCAGTTTAATCTGGGAAGCAATTTCAGTGATGAGATGATCGTGCTGAAGGATTTTTCCAGTGCACAGATGGATGATTTTCTTGCTTTTTTCCGTGAAAACCAGATCCCGCCTGTTGCACTGAAGGCCATGCTCACACCGGTAACTCAGCACTGGTCTTCCATCCAGCTGCACGATGAGCTTTCCAGGGAGCACACACTTATGCATAAAAAATAACTGCAAAACCAAAATCTGCCGAATCTGCCTGCTGCATTTCCGGCAGATCTTTTTTATCTTATTTTTCCCACTGAAAAAGGAGACCGCTCCGCGCAGTCTCCTTTTTTGAATATGTTTTAGGTTGAATACATAAGAAAGAATTTATCTTGTCACGATATCTACCGGTACGTTAAAGATTTTTGCAACCTTCAGGATCGTATCGATGTGTCTTCCTGTAGCAGCTGCCATATGATGTGTCGGGCCAGCCTCGCTCCAGCGGTTAACGAACTCTCTTGCTCCGCATGTGAAGCGTGTTCTCATGTTTGTATCACCGAAGGAAAGGATCGGTCCCTCCTCGTTTACGCCCTCAGCTACAACGAATTTGAAGTTTCCGTCTTTATCCTGAGTGATTGCAAGGTAGGTTACAGGGCCTGTGTATGGATAGAACTGTGTCAGGTATCCGCCGCCTGTTTTGCCGTGGAATACCGGCACGATTTTCATGGTTGGTTTCTTGTCGGAGATGTCAGCGTCACCGCTTCCGGAATGTCCGATGATGCAGATGTCATCGTTGAAATCGATGGAGTACATCTCAGAAAGCTGGCCTGTACCGGAAATTGTCTTTAAGATACTCATTGCCATGGCAACCTTCATGTCACCCTCTACCGCACATGCAGTACCCTGTTTGATCAGCATGGAGAAAGCCGGGATCAGCATACTGTCAAGGACTCCTGCTTTACCCTGTGCAAATCCGTCGTAATGAGAAGCGATCATTCCAAGATGCTCGTCTTTTACCCACTCCTCAAAAGCAACTACATATTTTGCCATATCCCATACTTTCTCAATGGTGCCGCCGCCCTCAATATCGAATGTATCAAGGATATCCTGTGCTTTTGCCCGGATTGCCTCCTCATCTGTAATATCATCAGCGATCGCCCACATCTTCTCCCAGTCGAACTGTTTTGTGTAGAGGAACATTCTGTTATAGAGGTTTGTCTCATCAATATACAGATCCATCATACCCGGATATGGTCTTCCGATCTGCGCAATGTTAGTCTCACGGAATCTTCTTCTTACCTGAGCAGCCTTGCACCAGTCTTCGATCTCAGCCTGAACTGCAGGATCTCCGCCTTCTACAACGCCTGTGATAACCGCATGTCTCTTGCCTGCTCTCTCAAGGTCAGCAACTGCCTCGCCTACAGCACCGCATGCATAGCCTTCACCCAGCCAGGAGGCAATGTCAGTGTGCTCATAATCCAGCGCTTTGATCTTCTGAACGTTTACAAGAACAACCGGAACATCCAGATCACGGATCGCCGGAAGCATGTTGTAGGATGTTGCGTATGTCAGCATCTGAAGAAATACAAGGTCAACATCTGCTGCACGGAACTTATCTCCTGCCACCATTGCCTGCTCTTTTGTTGTCACCATTCCGCCGTCAACGATCTCTACTGTATCCGGGATCGTTTTCTTGAATGCGTCGTACTGTGCCTCAAATTCCGGCACCAGTGACGGGAACTGCGGAAGATATGCGCCTAAAGCAATTGAAAATACACCAACTTTTGCCTTTGTGTTAACTAACATAATAAAACCTCCAGTTATTTTTATTTATGCTTTGTATACTTTGATACCGAAGGACTCATGGATGGTTGTACGAGCCTCCTCGATCGTTTTAAACTCCTCGGCCTTCAGCATCTGTGCTGTGATATTACCGATTGCAGTAGCCTCACCAGGGCCTGCATGGATTTCTTTCTTTGTAGCTTTTGCAGTCAGCTCATTTAAGTATCCTGCATTGGAACCACCGCCTACGATATGGATACGGCTGTAGGTTCTTCCTGTCATCTCCTCGATTTCTTTTGCGATCTTAGCGTAGCAATCTGCAAGGCTTGTATAGATAACGGTTGCAATCTCGCCAAGAGTTTCCGGAACCTGCTGTCCTGTTCTGCGGCAGTAGTCCTGAACCTCTTTTGTCATGTTCTCAGGAGAAAGGAAGCACTCATCGTTTGCGTTTACTCTTGACGGGAAGTCTTTTGCCTCCTCAGCCATCTCGCAGATCTGTGCAAAGCTGTACGCATCATCAAACTCATGACGTACAGACTGGATCATCCAGAGACCCATGATGTTCTTCAGATAACGGAAACGTCCTGCATATCCACCCTCGTTTGTGAAGTTCATCTCACAGCTCTTCTCAGAGCAGTCTGCTTCTTTTCTCTCGATTCCCATCAGAGACCATGTTCCGGAACTGATATAAATGAAATCGTCATCATTTGCAGGCACAGCCAGAACTGCAGACCCTGTATCATGTGTAGCCGGTGCTACAACCTCAAGATCAAAGCCAACTGCTTCCTTCACTGCGTCTGTTAAATGTCCGATGCTTGTGCTAGGCATGATCAGCTTCTGGAATATCTTTCTTGGATATCCCAGCATATCGATCAGCTCATAATCCCAGTCCTTGGTTGTCGGGCATACAAGCTGTCCTGTGGTTGCCTCTGTGTACTCGCAAGTTTTTTCGCCTGTAAGAAGAAAATGAAAGTAGTCCGGTACATGAAGAAGTGTCTCCGCCTGCTCCAGATACTCAGGATGTTTCTTCTTCACTGCCATCAGCTGATATACTGTATTGTAGATCGCTTTCTGGATACCGGTTCTTGCATACAGATCTTTCAGGGAAATTGTCTTGTAAACTTCCTCGTCCATTCCCTCTGTACGATGATCACGGTAGCCTACTGTATTGCCAAGAACCTTGTCGTCCTTGTCAAGAAGCACAAAGTCAACACCCCAGGTATCAACACCCATGCTTACCGGGATCTTGCCGATCTCTTTACATTTCTTAAGACCGTTTACGATCTCGTTGAAAAGGCGGTCAAACTCCCAGCAGAGTTCTCCGTCTTTCTTAACCATACCGTTCTCAAAACGATAGATTTCTTCCAGGATCATTTTTCCGTTTTCCATATGTCCCAGAATGTGACGTCCGCTGGATGCTCCGATATCTACTGCTAAATAATATGTTGCCATTTTTAAATCCTCCTCAATATGTAAGCTTCTGATCACTTTCATATCTGATGTTGTATTTATCATACATCAGGATCCTTCCGGTGATAAGAACCTCTTTTGTCAAAAAAAGTGTCTTTATTTGCCAATAATACAGTGATTATTTATGAACTACTACATTATTTATTTAAAAAATCCGCTGACTGAATCAGCCAGCGGATCTCTTATTTCATACGTCCGTGAACGCAATCCGCGTTCATTATAACTTCACGATCTTATCAATTATATGATTAGTCATAAAGGTTAGGAGCGATATCCTCGTCTTCCATATTTGTTGCATCATACCAGTAACCGTCTGTAGGAACATCCTCAAGCTCCTGGCCGTTTGCTGCTGCTGTCAGAGCGTAGATTGCATAGTATCCCATCATAAGAGGAGACTGTGTAACAGCACCAACGAATGTGCCATCTTTAACAGCTGCTTTGATGATAGAACCAGCATCGAAACCAACACCAACTACATCACCGTTTGCCGGGTCAGAACCAAGAACGTTAAGGTTAGCATTTGCTGCAAGAACACCCTCTGCGGAAACCTGGTTGGAACCGAAGATTGCAATACAGTTCTCCTGGGAAAGGATTGCCTGTGCCTCTGTGGAGCAGAGCTCTACAGTTGTCTGTGCCGGAACAGCTACCTGGATAACAACGTCAGCGTCTTTAGCGTCTGCGTCAGCACCCTCTGCTGCGTTTACATAGAACTCGTTACCGCTTACTGCAACTGTCTTGCCATCAGCCTGAAGAAGCTCGATCATCTTGTTGATGAATCCTGTACCACGCTGCTGGATGTTCTGAGCTGTTGCATCCTGGTTAACCTCACCGATTACAACCTGTCCCTCAGCATCTTTAACAACGTCTTTAATGCTGTTGTACATATTCTCAGCTGCTACTGCACCAGCCTGTGCGTTGTCTGTACAAACCTCGCATACTACAGATCCCTCTGGAGCATCAGCGATACCTGTATCGAATGTTACAACCGGGATTCCTTTTTCTGCACATGTCTTAAGTGCATCTGTAACGGAAGATGTATCACAAGCTGCAAGTCCTAATCCAACAGGATTGGAAGCGATAGCTGTGTTGATCATGTTAACCTGGTCAGGGATATCGGACTCACTGTTCGGTCCCTGTGGTTTATAATCAACGCCCAGCTCCTTAGATGCTTTCTTCATACCTTCCTGAGCTGCATCCCAGTATGTGGACTGGAAAGATTTAACCATCATCGGGAACACATAAGCTTCGTTTGCTTTCAGTCCGTCGAACTGTGCAGTAGGATCCTCAGCTGCTGTGGAATCTGCAGATTTCTCTGTTGCTGCATCTTCTTTCTCCTCAGCTGCAAAAGCTGCAGTTGCACTCATGCTTGTTACCATTGCTGCACAGAGCATTAATGCCATAACCTTTTTTGCTTTCATATAATATTTCCTCCTTAAATATATTATATAGTTTTTTTATGTTCATACGCCATTGCTACCCCTTGGCGTTTCACATCTTTGATAATGGGTACTGTCACATTTCTCTGTGAACAGTACCCTTTTTCACATTATATCTCACTGCTTATCAGTGAGCTGCTTTTTTCTCTTTCAGGATATTGATCAGAACGGCTACGATCAGAACGATACCAGTGATGATCTGCTGCCAGTTTGCCTGCAGGCCGATATATGGAAGACCTGTTTTCAGAAGCATGATGACGAAGATACCAACGAATGTACCGATCACGGAACCATATCCACCGGTAGCTGCTACACCACCAACGAATACACCACCGATAGCATCCATCTCAAGTCCGGCACCAGTACCAGGCTGTACAGTAGGTGTTACTGCTGCGTATGCGATCGCTGCAAGACCTGTAAACAGACCGCAGACAACGTATACCATTACGTGATAGAACTTTGTATTGATTCCGGAAAGGGCTGCTGCCTCTTTGTTGGAACCGATTGCAATTGTATAACGACCGAATTTGGTGTGGTTCAGGATGTACTCCATAAGAAGAACCAGAATGACCATCCACAGGAATCCAAGCGGATAACGGGAAGCACTTCTTCCTGTACCAACAGTTACTTTAAAGATTGTGTGGAACCATCCACCATCCTGTGTAAGTCCCGGCCAAGGTGTCGCACTGCAGAGAGATCCGGCACCACGGGTGATCATACAGGTACAAAGTGTTGCCAAAAATGGCGGCAGGTTCATAACACCGATCAGTACACCGTTCAGTGCACCGACTGCGATACCAAGAACAACACAGATCAGCATTGCCAGAGCTACCGGGCAATTGTTGTTTCTGATCAATGTTCCGGCGATCAGTGCGTATGCTACCATACCAGTTCCGATTGACAGGTCAACACCACCAGTGATAAGCGGGAATGTAACTCCGATCGCCATAAGAAGATCGTAATATGAGAAATCCAGCATACTCAGGATCGTGGTGTACTGTCTGAATTCTTTACTCAAGCCTGAGAATATTGCACACAGGACAATGATAACGAGCAAAACAATAAATCTCTGATCACTTAAAATACTTTTTTTCTTCTTAGTCATGACTTTCCTCCTTAATCGATATTCCGTGTGGCCTTGTCCATGATGTTTTCCTGGGTTGCCTCGGAGATATCAATACATCCGGTAACTTTACCCTCACACATGATGATGATACGGTCACTCATTCGGAGAACTTCCGTCATCTCAGAAGAAATCATGATAATGGATTTTCCTTCTGCTGCCAGTCTGTTCATTAATTTGTAGATTTCGTTCTTAGCACCAACATCGATACCTCTGGTAGGCTCATCGAAAATAAGGATGTCACTGTCTCGTGTCAGCCATTTTGCGATAACTACCTTCTGCTGGTTACCACCGGAAAGGTTAACTACCAGCTGGTCTGTAGTAGGTGTCTTAGTTGCAAGTTCGTTTACATATTTCTCAGCAACTTTTTTCTCTTTTGCTTTGTTGATAAAGATACCATTGGTAAACTCTTCCATTGTTGCCAGTGTTGTATTCTCTGTTACAGATTTCTGTACAACACAGCCGTATCTTCTTCTGTCCTCTGACAGATAACCGATACCACATTTAACAGCATCCTGCGGGCTGTTGATGGTCACCTCATGAAGCTGACCGTCTTTACCCATAATGGAGATCTTACCACTCTGCTTCGGATCTGCTCCGAACAGTGCTCTGGCTGTCTCGGTACGTCCTGCGCCCATCAGTCCTGAGAAACCAAGGATCTCACCTTTCTTCAGTTCAAAGCTTACATCTTGAACCATCTTTCCTGCGTTCAGATGTTCAACCTTAAGAACTACCGGTGCATCTGCCGGAACCGCACTCTCCTGCTTCGGATCCTCATAAATAACACGACCAACCATCATGTTGATGATATCTTCTTTTGTACTGTCTTTTGTGATGAGGGTTCCTACGTAACCACCATCTCGCATGACTGTTACACGGTCTGTGATGGTTTTAATCTCATCCATACGGTGTGAGATATACACGATACCAAGATTTTTCTTACGAAGGTCACGGATGATCTCGAACAGATCCGCGATCTCTTTCTCGGTAAGTGCTGCGGAAGGCTCATCGAAGATGATGACCTCAGCTTTATGAGAGATTGCTTTTGCGATCTCACACATCTGCTGTTTTCCGACTGTCAGGTTTTTCATCTTTTCCTTCGGATTGATCTCAATGTTCAAATCCTGGAAAAGCTTCTTTGAATCCTCGATCATCTTTTTGTCATCAATGCGGAAACCTTTTTTCGGTTCACGTCCGATGAAGATGTTCTGAGCAACGGTAAGATCACCTACCATGTTCAGCTCCTGATGTACGATTACAACGCCGGCATCCTGTGCCTCACGTGTATTGTGGAATTCTGTTTCCTGTCCTTTGTAAACGATGGAACCTGAATCCTTCTGATAAATACCGGTAAGAACCTTCATCAGTGTTGATTTACCGGCACCGTTTTCTCCCATAAGTGCATGTACTTCGCCGCGTTTTACTTCGAAATTAACGTGATCCAGAGCATGAACTCCAGGAAAGGACTTATCAATGTCCTTCATAGTTAAAATAACTTCACCCATTGTCGCATCCTCCCTCTAAGATCAGTTCTTTCTGCGTCTTGCAGAAACGTCGATATAAACTGCAACGATAACGATGATACCTGTGATGATCATCTGCTGTCCTTTACCAAGGCCAAATGCCATGATGCCCTGCTGAAGAAGAGAGATGATAAATACGCCGATTACAGTACCGCCGATGGAAGCAAGTCCACCAACCATGGATGTACCACCCATAACGCAGCCTGCAATAGCCTCATTGTTGTACTGATCGCCATAACCAGGCTGAACAGTTGTGTATGTAGCTACAAAGAAGAGTGCTCCAATACCTACCAGGAATCCGCAGATCACATAAGCAAGCATTTCCCATTTCTTTGTGTTAACACCGGAAAGGCGGACAGCCTCTTTGTTGGAACCAAGGCAGAGGATGTAACGTCCCGGTTTTGTGTTGTAAAGAACGATACCGCAGATAACTGCCATTCCCAGGAAGATAATGATTCCTACAGGGAAGCCGTTTACAGAAACGATATTACGGAACCAGCCGTTTGCATCGCTGGCTGCCGGCCAGCTTACAGACTGTGTTTTTGTGAATACAGAAGCAATACCTTTTGCAATGTTCATGGATGCCATGGAAATAATGAATGGTGGCACTGACATGTAAGAAACCATCCAGCCATTGAAAATACCAAAGCAGAGACCGATCAGAATGCAAAGGATCATGGCAACTGCACAGGGAACCTTGTAAGATGTCATGCAGTAACCGGATACCAGTGCACAGCAGAACATTACAGGTCCGATGGAGAAATCAATTCCTCCTGTAGCGATTACGAATGTAACGCCAAGTGACAAGAAGCCCAGGAAGTACACATAGTTCAAAGTAGACTTGATACTATCAACAGCCGGAAACTTGTTTCCAAGAACTACTTTAAAAACCAGGAACATAAGAATCAGAACACAGACAAGAAGTATTCTGTTCAATCCGAGCTTCTTAACGATTGGATTTTGTTTTAAGTTTTCCAATTTTTACCCTCCTCACGTTTTGCACGTATCTTGTGTTTTCTTGGTTATTATAATACCGTCAAAAATCAATAATTGTAATAGAATATCTTTCAAAAAAAGGTTAAATATTTACTGTATGGTAAATATTTAACCCTTTTCTTTGTGCATTTATGACTATTTACGGTGTAAGATCACCATATGTTTTTAACGTATTAAACGGGAAAAGCAGTTTTTCGATCTCACTGGTATACATATTGTCAGGAGTCACCAGCTGGCACCCGGAATTAATATTCTTCTTATAGTCTTCTCCACGCAGCATCTTAACAGTTTCCCGAACACCCACATACCCCATTTTAAATGCCTTCTGTACAACGATTCCCTGGAAGATTCCGTGTTCCATCAGCTGGACGGCCTCCTGTGAGCTGTCTACTCCCACCACCCTGATCCGATTCTCTGCTTTTGCTGCCTTTACTGCTCTTGCAGCACCTACAGAGGAATATTCATTCATTCCCGCGATCATCTTGAGATCCGGATATTTTTTCATCAGCTCTTTTGTAAGCTCATAGGACTTGTCATACTGAGAATCACAGTATACCACATCTACGATATTATCCTTCAGACTGCCAAGTCCTGTCCGGAAACCTTTTTCTCTTTCAACTGCCGTAGATACACCCTTTACATGTGAAACGATCGCAATCTGATCATCCGTTCCCACAAGATCCTTCGCAAACCTGCCAAGGATCTGTCCCGCTTCCAGATTATCGGTCGCAACGGTAAGATCCTGGACCTCTTCCTGTGTGTAGGAATCAATAAATGCGATATGTATTCCCTGTTCCTTTGCCTTCTTCAAAAGCTGGTCGGATTCAGTGAAGCTGGACGGCGAGATCAGGATCGCGTCCGGTTTTTCTTCTATTGCCCTTTCGATCAGCTTGTTCTGCCCAGCCACATCATTCTCTTCCTCAGGTGCCCATACGCGGATATCTGCATTATATTCCTTTGCAGCCATCTCCGCCCCCTGGATCAGTGATGTCCAGAAATCGTTGGTACCGTCCACAACCTTCGGAATATAGATCAGCGATAGTTTTCTCTCTTCTTCTACCTGTTTATAATAGACTATTCCGGCTACAAGCCCCGCCACAAGGCAGATGACCACTCCTAAAGTCAGGAGTTTTCTATGTTTTTTCATATTGATTCCTCCTGTATTCCCGGAATGGTGATCGTGGCAGTGGTTCCGACACCTTTTTCACTTTCATAGGTGATCCCGTAATTTTCTCCATAATAAAGCTTCAGACGTTTCTGTACATTGTAAACACCCACACCATTGGAATGATAATTCACCTTATGCTTATCATAAATATGTGACAATGTTTCCTCATCCATACCTACACCGTTGTCGATCACCTGAAGAACTGCATTTCCGTCCTTCATAAAGCCTTTTACCTGCAAAAGTCCCTTACTCTCTTTATATTTCAGTCCATGATAGATGGCATTTTCAATGATCGGCTGGAGAACCAGCTTGATCAGAGGGATATTTAATATAGAAGGTTCTACATCGATCTCGAATTCCAGCTTGTCCTTGTAACGCATCTTCTGGATCGTAAGATAACCCTTGGCATACTCCACTTCCCTTGCAAGAGGAACCACTTCATCTTCATTACTGATGCTCTGACGAAGAAGACGCGCCAGGGATGCTGTCATCAGAACAACCTCTTCGTACTTTCTGCCCTCTGCCATCCAGATGATCGAATCCAGGGTATTGTAGAGAAAATGAGGATTGATCTGGGACTGAAGGGCCTTAAGCTCACTTTTTCTCTTTGCTTCCTGTTCCTTCACGTTCTGCTCCATAAGATCCTGTATCCTATGTGTCATCACATTGAAAGATTTCGTCAGGCTTCCGATCTCATTCTCTGAATCGATCTCCACATCTGCTCCGTCAAAATGCCCTTCCTGCACTCTGGACATGGAATCTCTGAGACGCTGAAGAGGATATGTAAGACTCTTTGCCAGAAATCTGGAAAAAAGCAGTGCCACGATCATCAGAAGTGCGGAAATAAGCACATAAATACTCTGTGCCTGATTGCTTTTGCGCAGAAGCTCGCTGACGCTCATACAGCCCACAACGGTCCATCCGGTTTTATTTGATCTGGAAATGGAATACAGCTTTCCTCTATTTCCCTTTTCGGTACGCACCGTATCTTCTTTTGATTTCACGATCAGGTCGATATTCTCAGTCTGCAATTCATTATAAAGCTGCTGCTGTTGGGGATGGTATACAATATTTCCGCTTTCATCCAGAATGAATGCGTATCCCTTTTTCCCGATCGTATTCTGATCACAAAGTTCACTGATGGCACTGTAATTCAGATCAATAAAAAAGACTCCCTCTTTCTCACCACTGTTGGAAAAATTACGGATCCCCCTGCTTAAAGTGATCACCCACGGACGCTCTCCGCTGATGATGTGCTGTACATGAGAAGATGTAAGAAGCGGGCCTTCCGGCTTCTGTAAAGCTTCCAGATACCACTCCTGGGTGGAAAGCTTCAGATCCGGATTCACAGACTGTTTGCCGTCGTTGATCAGCTTCCGTCCATTACTTCCAATGATCCCAAGATTTCGGATATCACTTCGTCCATCCAGAATAGTCTTGAACTGATTGATCAGACGCTCTCTTGTTCCATTGTCCACATTTTCACCAAAAAGATATTGCTGTACATCCTCGTTACTGGAGATCATATAGGCTATATTTTCCATGTAATCAATATAGGAATCAATATTCTGATTCATCTGCTGCACGATATTCTGGGTGTAGACAGCAGAATTTTCAAAAATAGAATTGCGGGTATATCTCATGGAAACACCTGTTATGACCAGCACCGCACTTAAAAGCAGCACCGTCACTACCGCAAAGATCGCACTCTGGATACTCTTAAATTTTCCTATGATCTTTGCCGCAAACCGGATATCTCTCATTTACGTTTCTCCCTTGCATATTCTGTTGGTGTGCAGCCGGTCATTTTTTTGAAGGAGATCCCAAAATAATGGGGATCTGCAAATCCGACTTTCTCGGCAATTTCATAATTCTTCATAGTTGTATTCTCCAGAAGTTCCTTCGCCTTCTCCATACGGGTACGGATCAGAACCTCTGTAAAAGTCTCTCCCGTAAGATCCTTAAAGATCGTACTGAAATAGCTTGTACTGATATTCAGATAGGAACAGATACTGTTCAGGCTTAAATCCGGATCCATATAATTCTTCTGGATATAATCCAGGGCAAGTCTGGCCTGACGCTGTCCGCTGGAGCTGTTTGCATCGGAAAGTGTCTGGAAAATCTCTCCGATATGATTCCTGACCAGTTCAACAGCACTGTCAAAAGAATTCTGCTCCGCAACCTGCTGCAGAAGTGCTTCTCTTTTGGAAAAAAGCCTGTTGTCCGGAACCATATCCTCACAGGTTTCATCTGCTGCACGGATGATCTGCTGAAGATACACGCAGGCACGACTCTTATCCACCCGCGCTTCCTTGATCTCAGAAGAGATCTGTTCCAGAATATGCTCTGCGTTTTCCTTTTTACCCGCTTTCAGAGCAGCTGGCAGCTTCTCTACATAAGCTTTAATGGAAAGATTTTTTTCCTCCGGCTGTTCTTCCATATCAATAAGAAGGCTTCCGCCAAGAAGATAACGATATTCAATAGCTTTCTCTGCAAGTTCATGGGATACACGAAGCTCCTGCTGAGTTCTGGCCCAGCTTCCCACACCGATAGAAATATCCAGCGACATCAGTTCCTTCAGCTTATCCTGGATCGTCCTGCAGATCTCCATGATCTTGTGTTCAAACTCTCTGGTACGGTTTCCCCATGAAAAGAGCACCGACCTTGTTATTTCCGGCCTGATATGCCACTCCTGCTTTTTCTTTGCTGATGATCTCATCGCTGATATTAAAAAGGACAAAAGACATCAGTGCACTCTCCTGGCGTTTCTCCGCAGTAAGCTGACTGCCGTCCGAATACAGATCCAGATCAAAAACAGCCACACGATAGCATGCTGCCTCAAGATCGATTCCCAGTGCTGCAAGCTCTTCCAGACTTTCCTGCCGTGTCTTGATATTATCCACAAAGCCCTGCAGCGCTCTGGAACGGATCACAATGGCGTTTTTCTGATAATTCTCGGAAGTCTGTGTCAGACGTTCCAGCTTCTCTTTTTCTTTTCTTTGCTGGTCCACCTTCTCCTTCATTTTTCCGATAACATTTCTGAGTTCCATGGCTGTCACCGGCTTCAGCATATATTCACTGACACCATACTGGATTGCCTTCTTGGCATACTCGAATTCTCCAAATCCGCTGAAGATCACGATCACGATGTCCGGATAATTATCATGGAGAAAACGGCTCAGTTCCATACCATCCATATATGGCATAAGGATATCTGTAAGCACGATATCCACCGGATGGTTCTGTACAAATTCCGCTGCTGCTTTCCCGTTATCACAGTCTCCTACCAGCTCACAGTCCATTGCTTTCCAGTCAATATTCTCCCGGATCGCATCTCGAACAAGTATCTCATCATCTACCAGTAAAATACGATACATAATTTCTGTTGTCCCCCTCTGATCAGTTTCTGTTGTTTTTATTGCACATCCCCCTGACAGATCCTTCCCCCGTCTCTGTCATTTTCATTGGTAAGATTACTGTCCTTTCTGTAAACAATAACTATTAATTCTTTTTATATGTTAACATGTTTGGTTAAAATTTACAACGGAGTTTCTTAGTCCAAATTAAATACAAAGAAATCCCGCATCCAACATATGGGATACGGGATTTTCCTGCATATTTTTATTATTTTACGATAACGCCATCCTCATCCCAGAGGTCATGCCAGTCATTTGCACCATGCCACAGAAATACCTGTCCTTTTACAAGACGGTTGCCTTTTTCCAGAGTTGCGATGGTTGCCATTTCTTTCTCTGTAAGGGGATCCTCTGTGACACATTTCAGGTTGCTTGCATAGTTGTGCACAGAGAACGGAATGGAGATCTCTCCTCTCTGATGTGCCCACTTCAGAGCGATCAGAGCCGGATGAACACCATGTGCCTTTGCGATCGCCTGCATCTCCGGAACCTCCAGATCCGCAACATCCTCCGGGCAGATATCTCTCTCCGGTCTGCGTGGAGAACCGATTGGCATATAGCCTACCGGCTGGATGTTATGCTCTACCAGATAATCATAAAGCTCCTGCTGCTGGAAGCATACATGAAGCTCAAGCTCACAGGTTGCAGGTTTGATCTTCATAAGCGGAAGAACTGCCTCAAGCTTCGGAATGGTCATATTGGAAATACCGATGTAACGGATCTTTCCTTTTTCTACCAACGCCTCACACTGACGGTATGTATCCATAAACTCCTCCACACTGAAGGGTTTGGAATCCGGATTTCTGGAATCCACATCACATCCCGGTGCATGATAGTTCGGGAATGGCCAGTGGATGAAATACATATCCACATAATCGCACTGAAGATCCTTAATGCTCTTGTCACAGGCTTCCTCTACTCTTCTGTGCATGTCATTCCATACCTTTGTCATGATAAAAAGATCCTTACGCTCTACAACACCTTCGTCAAAAGCGTCCTTAAATACCTGGCCAATCTCATGCTCGTTTCCGTAACATGCGGCACAGTCAAACATACGGTAGCCACTGCGGATCGCGCCTGCAACAGCTGCAGATACATCCTCTGCGGATACACGGTCAGAACCGAATGTTCCCATTCCGACACACGGAACCTGCTCGCCGGAAGGAAGTGTCACTTTCGGCACAATTGCCGGATTGATAACTTCTGCCATCTTTACATCTCCTTTTTTATAATAATTTTTTTATTATAAGCTTATCTTATAAACGCCTGATCTCGATCTTCGGAAGAAGAGCCTCCATATCCTCCATCACAAAGAAGCCCGTTTCCTCGCGCATGGCTGCCGCCGCTGAGATCGCACTGGCTCTTTGCAGAGTCTCTTCCAGGGAAAGTCCCTCACTTAATCCAAGGGCAAAGCCTGCGATCATGGAATCTCCGCAACCTACGGTATTTACCGCATCGATCTTCGGAACCACCGCACGGAAAATCCCTTCCTCTCCGACTGCCAGGGAACCATCTGCTCCAAGCGAGACCGCCACGATCTCCACACCACCGGCATGGATGGCTTTCGCTGCTTCAATGATATCGTTGATATCGTCACAATGCTTGCCTGTCAGCATACGGATCTCATCAATGTTAGGCTTGATCAGTGTCGGTGCTGCCTTGATCCCCTCTTCCAGAAGCTTGCCGCTGGTATCCAGGATCACCGGTTTTCCGGCGTCTTTCACAATCTTCACAAGGCGCTGGTAAGCACTTCCGTCAAGTCCCTTCGGCACGCTACCGGACATCGCCACAACAGAAGCGTCTTTTACAAGCTGGCGGAATTTTTTCTCAAAGCCCTCAAAATCTGCCTCTGTCAGTGTAAAGCCCGGCTCCAGGAATTCGGTCTGTACATGATTCACCTCATCCCAGATGTTGATACAGGAGCGGCTCTCTGCATCTACATGGTAAAAAGCACTCTTAATGCCAAAAGGCTTCAGGGCAGCTTCTATATAATTGCCTGCGTGGCCGCCTACAAAGCCGGTGGCAACCACTTCAGCACCGTAAATGGACGCCGGCTTGGAAACATTCAGTCCCTTTCCGCCGGGAACGTAGGTACATTCACGCACACGGTTCACTTCGCCCACTTTAAAATCATCCACTACATAACGCTTGTCAATGGCAGCGTTTAAGGTTACTGTCAGGATCATATCAGTCTTCCTCATTGGAAAGAAGGATCTTTCCTTTTACAAGGCCCGGTGTCTTGAACAGCTGGAATGCCTCCTGTGCCTGGCTCATCGGGATTTTCTTATAGATGAAGCCCGGGTCAAACTTCAGCTGGCCGGTTGCAAAATAATGCGCTGTCAGCTCCCACTCACGTCCCGGATACGGGGCACTGTAGGACATCCAGGAACCGGTAAGCTTGAACTCCTTACGGTTCATGTTCTCCCACTCCTTCGGTGTAAAGGTAAGGTTTTCATGAGGAGTACCAATGAAGCATACATGTGCCTTGTTTGCTGCAAGCTCAAATGCCATATGCATGGTAGGAACCTGTCCAGCTGTCTCAAATACGAAGCCGTAGCCCTTTCCACCTGTAATGGCCATGGCTTTTTCCATATATCCCTCTTCCTTTGTGTTGATGATCTCATCTGCGCCGAGACGCTTTGCAAGAGCAAGTCTCTCATCGCTGATATCAAAGACCACTACCTTCTTGGAGCCGAAGATCTTTGTCCACTGCATGGTGAACATACCGACCGTACCGCCGCCAAGAATCGCCACATACTCACCGCCGTGGTAATCGTTCTGGAATACACCGTGGATAGCTACGGTTGCAGGCTCAAACATGGCTCCCTGCTCATATGGAACATTATCTGCGAATGGTACTGCATTCTGCTCAGGAACCACTACATAATCTGCGTTTGCTCCCTGCTCTCTGGAACCGATGAAGCTGTAATGCTTGCAGAGAGAGAAATTACCCTTCTGGCAGTCGTCACATTTCATACAGGGAAGAAGTGGTGCACCGGATACACGGTCGCCGACCTTCACCTTGGTAACGCCTTCTCCCACTTCCACCACATCGCCGGAAAATTCATGTCCAAGCACGATGGGATAAAAATGTACGCCGTGATTTAATACACGCGGAATATCAGATCCGCAGATCCCGGAATATCTTACCTTGATCTTCACATGGCCAGGTGTTACCTGAGGTTCTTCCACTTCCTGATACTGAACATCCTCATTTGCTACTACTACTGCTGCTTTCATGATCACTTTTCCTCCTCATTTCTCATCATAGGTTCAAGAGATTTATAGAGATTTAAATAGGTTTTATAGGTTTTCTCATAAACGTCCCGGTTTTCCGGGTTCGGTTCATGTCTTCTTGTTTCCTTTACCGTAAGACGGATGGCCTCATCATAATCCTGATACATTCCAACACCAACACCTGCCAGAATCGCTGCACCAAGTGTTGTTGCCGTATCAGAGGACGGCACTACGATGGGTTTTCCTGTGATATCGGATTTGATCTGTGTCCAGAGAAGAGAATTTGCAGAGCCTCCCATTGCACGGAGAACTTCCACATCTGCTCCTGCTTCCTTTGCCACCTCAAGGTTGTGTTTCAGAGAAAGTGCTACGCCTTCCATACAGGCACGTACCATATGTCCCTTGGTCTTGGCAAAATCCAGTCCGTAAAATACGCCCTTCGCATTAGGATTCCAGATCGGGGAACGCTCACCGGACATATATGGAAGAAATACCACTCCGTCACTGCCTGGTGCGACCCTTTCCGCAATCTCATTGAGCTGGTTCAGAGAAGAGCCTTTTTCCCCTGCTACAGAACGCTCATAATCTGCAAACTCACGTTCAAACCAGCGCATGACACCACCACCTCCGGTGGTTCCTCCCTGAAGGAGCCACTGTCCCGGAACCACGTGATAGCCAAGGATCAGTCTGGGATCTGCCTTGTACGCATCCATGCAGATGCTCATTCCGCCGGCCTGTCCTCCCTGCTCCTGTGTTTCACCCGGATGGATCACTCCAGCCCCCAGTGTTCCGCATGCCGCATCCAGACCACCGGCAACAACCGGTGTTCCCACAGCAAGGCCGGATTCCTCCGCCGCCTTCTCTGTAACTGTTCCCACAACATGATCACAGGCACAGATCTCAGGAAGAAATTCCATGGGAATCCCAAGCTTTCTGCACATATCCTCATCCCAGGCTGCCTTTCTCATGTCAAAGCAATGCAGGCCATAGCCCTGGGAAACATCCTGGCTCATCACACCCGTCAGCTTATATGCAATGTAGCTGTTAGACTGCAGGATCTTGTGGATCCTTTGGTACACCTCCGGGAGATTTTCTTTATACCAGAGGATCTTTGCAGTTGTGTAGGACGGCTGAAGGGAATTACCGGATACTTCAAAAATCTGCTCTGCCCCGATCTCTTCATTCAATCTGTCACAGATAGACTGTGCTCTGGTATCCATCCAGATCGGAGTGTTTGTCAGTACATTTCCGTCCTTATCCATGGCAATGGCTGACCAGCTCTGACCGTCAATACCGATGCCAGCGATCTCCTCAGGTGCTATCCCCGCTTTTTGGATGGCCTTCTTTACCGCCTGACAGACAGCACTCCACCATTCTTCCGGATTCTGTTCTGCCCAGCCCTCCTTCGGATAGTAAACCGGATAATCGCCGTTGGCCGCAGCCACAACCGTTCCCGATTTTTCAAAAATCGCAACCTTACAGGCACTGGTGCCGATATCAATACCTAATAAATATGGTTTCATTATAGCTTCTCCTTCTCGTCCAGCACACGGACGGATTTTCCCATGATGATCTCTGCGCCAAGCTTCTCCGTGATCGGTTCTGTTTCTTCACTTGCAGCCCCTTCCAGCCGTTTCAGCATGATTCCCGCCACTTCTCCGGCAATCCCCTGTGTAGGCTGTGCCACAATGGTAAGCTTGGGATTGCATGCTCTGGCAAACTGCAGATTGTCAAAACCGATCATAGACAGCTGTTCCGGGATCTTAAGACCCAGCTCATTCATCCCGATCACCGCCCCCATGGTCATCTCATAGTTGGTAACAAACACGGCCGTCATATCCGGATTGTCCGCAACAAGCTTCTCAATTCCCTGCACACCGCCCTGAATGGTATAATCGCCGTGATAGATCAGAGATTCCCGTACCGGTATATTTTCTTTTTCGTATGCATTGCGGTACCCCTGGAGACGTTCCTGAGCGGTGGAAATTTCCTCCGGTCCGCCAATGATCCCGATCTTACGGTGTCCTGCCTGAAAAAAAACTCTCATTGCGTCCTCAGCCGCCTTCTCGTTGTCTACAAGAACACTGTCACAGGAAAGCTCCCGGATCCTGCGGTCAATGAGTACGATGGGCTTTCCGGTTTTCTGAAATTTTTTCAGATGATTGCCTTCCGCATCCACCGGCATGCTGATGATCCCGTCCACACGCTTCCGGCTTAAAAACTCCACTGCATCCCGCTCCAGCTTCTTATCAGTACGGCAGTCACAGACAATAGTCGCATATCCGTGACTCCTTAAGACATCCTCCATTCCTGTGATGATCTCCGCGCAAAAGGTATTGTTAAGCTCCGGGATCACCACGCCGATGGTCTTGGTAGCATTGGTCTTAAGCCCTCTGGCCACCTCATTGACCTCATAATGCAGCTCCTGAATGGCCTCCTCGATCTTTATTCTGTTTTTTTCTCTTACGTTTCCGCCGTTAAAATAAGAAGAAATCGTTGCGAGCCCAAGTCCGGTCCGCCTGGCAATATCTTTCATGGTTGCTGCCATACTGATCACTCCGTTTCTGTTTTTTTACAGAAGATCATTCTGCCTTTCCATCACAGCCGCAAACCTTCATACGCGCCTCAACCAGCTCCTTCACTGCCTGGATTGCTTTCTTTCCGTAGGCCTTCGGGTCGATGGTGTTCTCATTCTCTGCAAAGGTCTCCTTCACTGCCCTCGAATATGCGGCACGAAGCTCTGTTGCAAAGTTAACCTTGCAGATACCACGTTTTACACAGTCGCTGACATCCTCATCACTGAGTCCGGATGCCCCGTGAAGAACAAGGGGGATATCTACGACTTCGCGGATCTCGCTCAAGCGTTCCTTGTCAAGAACCGGTGTTCCCACATAGAAACCATGTGCGGTTCCGATGGCAACTGCCAGGGAAGTAACACCTGTACGCTCCACGAATTCCTTCGCCTCCTGCGGGTCGGTGTTAGTGTCTGCCTCAGCCTCAAGATCATCCTCTTTACCACCGACTTTACCGAGCTCAGCCTCACATGGGATATCCAAGGCTGCTGCCACATCCGCAACTCTCCTGGTCTCTCTGATATTATCCTCAAAATCCAGCTTGGAACCATCGATCATCACAGAGGTATAGCCTGCATGCATTGCCTGCATCGCAAGCTCAAAGCTGCTGCCGTGGTCAAGATGAAGGCATACCGGAACGGAAGCCTTGGCTGCCTCTGCTGCTACGATCGCAGCGTAAGTCTCAACCGTACCATATTTAACAGTAGAAGGTGTTGTCTGAATCATAACCGGTGCTTTCAGCTCCTCAGCTGCCTGGATGATTGCCTTCACCATCTCCATATTCTCTGCGTTGAATGCTCCTACTGCATATCCGCCCTTCTGTGCCTTTAATAGCATTTCCTTCGATGTAACCAGTGGCATAATCTTCTCCTCCTTGGAATCATTGTGTTTGTTTTGTATTATTTCCTCATTTGGTTCAGAAACCGAAACGTTTCCGTTTGAGTTCATCATAGCGCTCCATACGTTTTCTGTCAACCATAAAATTTTCATCATTTACAGGAAAATATTCCCTTGAAAAGGAGACCAAATACCGTTAGATTAATTAATAAGAGTTCTAAAGCCTGTGGCCGGGCAGGTCTGTCTGATACTACCGGCGTCATAACAGTTTCGGAAATCCATGTATCCTGTTCTGATCACCTGAGCCTGATGCTATAATTTCCGAAATGCTGTAAGTACACAATGATCTTAGGAGGATATGAACTATGTTAAAAGGAATTCCAGAAATCTTATCACCAGAATTACTGAAGGTTTTATGTGAGATGGGACACAGTGACCGTCTTGTTATCGCTGACGGAAACTTCCCTGTAGAATCCATGGGAAAAAATGCCATCACCATCCGCTGTGACGGACATGGCGTTCCGGAGATCCTGGATGCCATCCTGAAGCTCTTCCCGCTGGATACTTATGTAGAGCATCCGGTAAACCTGATGGAAGTAATGCCTGGCGATAATGTGGAGACACCGATCTGGGATACATATAAAGAAATCGTTTCCAAGCATGACGAGCGTGGCGAAAAAGCCGTCGGAAACATCGAGCGTTTCGCATTCTATGACGAAGCAAAAACTGCATACTGCATCATCTCCACAAGTGAGAAAGCACTTTATGCCAACATCATGCTTCAGAAAGGCGTTGTGATCAACAACGACTGATCTTTCTTTTGAACTGCCTGATATAATCATATATAATACACATATTCAACCAAAACATAAAACGCCCGGATCTGGAATGTTTCAAGCCAGATCCGGGCGTTTTATATTTTAACACTTTTATCTCTTTGCTGCTTTTGCGGCATATCCTCCGCAGAGTACTTTTCCACCGGAGGTTTTTATCCCTGCACGCACCGCATAGTAATACGTTGTTCCCTTTTTTGCGGTCTTATCCTCAAAGGAGGAGCTGCTGCCTCCGGAAACTGTACTGATCTTTTTCCATGAACCCTTTCCAGTCTTACGGTAGATCTGATAGCAATCTGCTTTCTTCTGCGCTTTCCAGCAGATCTTCAGCCCCCTGGAGGTCTTCCTGACACTGGATATCTTCTGAAGTTCCGGATAGGACAGGATATAGCTGCTTGCCTGATATCCTCCGAAAACTTTTTTCCCGTCTACATTCTTATAGGGCCTCACAGCATAAGCGTAGGAGGTGATTCCCTCAATCTTCGTGTCCTGCCAAGACAATACTTTGTTGTTCACGGTTCCAATCCGAACCCAGCTTTTCCCCTGGAGCTTCCGGTAGATATAATATCCACTGGCTCCGGGAACCTTCTTCCAGGATACCCTGTTACATGGTCCGCTGACAGCTTCAGCCACTGCACGGGCCTTCCCCAGCTCCGCTTTTGCTGAGAACGGCGAAGATACGGTTCCATAAACAGTCTTCTTTCCGGAACGTACATAAGAAGCCCGGATCCGATACGTATAAGTGCTTCCTGTTTTCACTGCAGTATCCTGCCAGGTCACTACATCTGCTGTCACGGTTGCCATTTTTTTTGAATTTCCGCTTTCATCCCAGCGATAGATAGCATAACGATTGCAGCCGGGAACTGCTTTCCAGGAGATCCGTATCCTGTTAAATGCCTTGGAAACCAGTTTTACACCTGTGGTCTGACGAAGCTTCACCGTAACCTTACAGGTAGCTCGGATTCCCCTGGCATTTTTTCCGTAGCAGGTTATGGTTGCTGTTCCCGGATTTTTTGCAGTAACAACGCCGCTTCCATTTACAGCAGCCACACTGGTATCTGAGCTTTCCCAGACAATGCCGGAAGCATCCATCTCGGATCTGGTAGCCGAAGCATTCAGTGTTTTCTGATCTCCGGAATACAGACTTATCTCAGACGAAGAAAGCTGCATCCTCGCAGCACTGCTCAGAGTCCTGGTATGCACCTTGATCCTCGGAGTTACCGATGGATTAAATTCAACTGCATCCATCCAGGTATCCTCTGCGTTATATCGCAGAAAGCTCTGACCGGATACGATAGACGGAGAAAAGCTGCACCAGCCATAACTGACCTCTGCCTCCACACAGTATTTTATATATGTGCTTCCTGCATTTGTCACCACAATAGAATACAGACTGTTCTGGCTGAGCAGAACCTCCGGAATCTGAAAGGTCATAACCCCAGCCATCGGCTGACTGCAGGAAACCGGTGTGGAATATGCCGGTGTTCCACTGGTAGGATCACTGGCATCCTTCAGATTTGTGTATACCTGCACAGTATAGGAATTATTGGCAGACATGGAGCTAAGAGTCACCTCGCCAAGCGATTCCGCTTTTCCGTTTCCTGCACTGGCACGAAAAACCGTGGACAGCTGTTCTCCCGCATACATGCGGATGGAGCCAAGCCCAGACGTTCCGTCATAAAAATAATTGTTTCTATATTTCGGTGTATTGACAGCCGTAGCCGCAACCAGCTCACTGACAGACTTATCCTCATAGGACATATAAAAATATCCGGATTTTCCCCAGCCTGTACCCCAGCTGTTCTTGACGATCCAGGCTCCGTCTCCCTTTACCTTGGAAGATGCCCGGAAATTCTTTGCAGAATAATTGTCATCCCACCCCACCACTGTAACTACATGATTCACGTTCTTGGTGCTGGTAGGATAGGAATAGGCCGCTGTACTTGCATTGTAATAGGCATTCTGTGCATTATACATCACAGTGACCGAATTATTTGCAACCAGAAGCTTCTTCATGGCATTTACGGAATAATCGGAAAAATAGGCATTTTTCAGATAAGCAGCTGCATTGTACGCCTTGGATGCCGCCGGAGTCACACCGGTTTTCTGTGTATGCGTGGAATCTGTTGCCAGAGGCACATCCCCTTCTGTTGTCATTCCGGACCAGGTGCTCAGAAACATGGAAGCCAGAAGATCATTTCCGCCCTCATGATAATCTACGTTTCCTTTATCATCTGTCCCCATATGCTTATTGACATCCCCGTAGGTATTTCCAAGCGGGTCATTCTTTCTGTTTGCAAAAAAATACGCCAAATGCTCTTCCGACAGATCATAAGTCCCAATGCCCTGGGTCAGAAACGAAGTTTCCAGAAGAGAGGCCATTCCAAATGCCCAGCACATACCGTAGGGCTCCTGATTCTTTACGGAAGTGACATATCCCTGATCCGCTGCATTATAATAGGACGGATAGGCCGCAGCTCTTCCCATCGGTACCTCATCCACATCATTTCCGATCTCCACGGCGGTGGAATAAGAGGTCAGATTATCAAAGGGTGCCAGCTGTTCCTGCTCCTCTTCCTCCGTAAGCGGACGGCCCTTGATATATTCGATGCCGGACTCACCACTGTCTGAGGCATCCCCGAAGCTCTCCTCACCGTCACCAAAGGTATCCTCCTAGGAATCAGAGGACGATCCTTCTGATGTTTCGGGAGTCTCTGTATCCTCCTCGGAGCTCTGCAAGGCTATATCCTCGGTATCCCCGTCGGCTGTCTCTGCAATATCCTCGGTCTGTTCATCCGGGATACCGGTGTTCTCTGTGGTATTCCCTTCTGCGGTCTCCGTCGTATCCTCTGATTCCGCCGACTGCGTCTGTGTATCTTCAGACCATTCTTCATTGAAGCCTTCCGCAGAATCACTGAAGCCTTCCACATCGGCTGCCATGACCGGAACCTGGCTGCCCGCAACTGCCACACACAAAAGAAGCGGCAGTAATTTCTTCCTGACAAGCTGTAATCTCTTCACAAAATTCTCCACTTTTCTTATATTGATCTGGTTTATCTGTTAACGTTTCTTCAAATGATAACCCAGAATTCCGATTACTGCAAGTACTGTTGCGATCCCGATCCAGATAAACGGACTTTTATACCAGGAATTTTCTTCTTTAAAGGATGTCGCAGCTGTGCCATTGACCGGCTTAGTGACAGCTTCATCCGCAGATTCCCCACCTTCTGTTGTTCCATCCGCTGCAGGCGGTCCCTGGACCTCGCCGCTCTGAGCCTGAGAACTACCTGTGCTGGCCGTCCCTGCAGGTGGCCCCTGAACCTCACCTCTCTGAGCCTTAGCTTCATCTGTGCTGGCCATCCCTGCAGACGTTCCCTGTCCTTCGCCATTCTGAGCCTGAGAGCTGCCTGTATTGTCCGTCCCTGCAGACGTTCCCTGTCCTTCGTCATTCTGAGCCTGAGAACTGCCTGTGCTGGCCGTCCCTGCAGACGTTCCCTGTCCTTCGCCGGCTGCGGAATCCTGCGTATCGGATGCGTCTCCCTGATTCACTGCAGAAGTCTCTTTCTCCGTGCCCCCTGCGATTCCAGCCTTCGCCAGCTCCGCATCCTTTGAGGGCCGCAGCTCCTCCAGCGGCACATAACCGTATCTGCCATTATACTTTGTATATCCCCAGGTCTCACCATTCTTCTCTGTCTCCCCTTCGATATGCAGGACAGTACCATCCCTTACCGTCTTATCATTGAGCTTTTCACCTTTTCCGTCGGTGGACGGATAGATATCCACACCAACTCCACCGGAATCCACCGTCATATAATAATCTGTGGTATCTGCCGGAGCTTCCACCTTCACCACAACCGACTTGTCCGCATACACCGGAACACTCATACTCAGCACCAGCATTCCTGCCAGAAGCACACCTTTGCATCTTCTCATTGCTCTTTCCTCCCTCAAAAAATCTCACTGCCATTCTATGCATAAAATCCCCTTATATTTCTCTTTTGCCTTGGCTCCGAAATATAAGAGGATCTTATCATTAGTTATATCCAGTATCTTTTTTATGCAAGCTCCCGCTCACACATATCCAGCGCAGAAGCGATCACCGCATCCATGTCATAATATTTATATTCGCCAAGACGGCCGCCGAAGATCACCTTCGGTTCCTTCTCTGCAAGCTCCTTATACTGTCCGTAAAGCGCTCCGTTCTTCTCATCATTGACCGGATAATACGGCTCATCTCCAGGCTTCCACTCGGAACTGTATTCCCGGCTGATCACCGTTTTCGGAAGATCATTGCCCTCCTCATCCTTTCCGAACTCAAACCATTTATGCTCAATGATACGGGTCCATGGAGTCTCCACATCCGTATAATTCACTGCTGCATTTCCCTGGAAATTAGGTTTATCCAGTGTTTCATTCTCAAAACGCACAGAACGATACTCCAGAGTACCCAGCTTATAGTCAAAATACGCGTCGATGGCACCTGTGTAGATCACTTTCTCCGCCATTGCATCGTACTGCTCTTTTTTCTCTAGATAATCCTCATTCAGCCGTACCTCGATACCGTCCAGCAGATTAGCAACCATCTTCGTATAACCACCCACCGGGATTCCCTGGTACAACGCATTGAAATAGTTATTGTCAAAGGTCAGACGCACCGGAAGCCTCTTGATGATAAAAGCAGGAAGCTCCGTACATGGACGTCCCCACTGCTTCTCCGTATAGCCCTTGATCAGCTTCTCATAAATATCCGTACCTACAAGGCTGATAGCCTGTTCCTCCAGATTCGAAGGTTCTGTGATCCCTGCTGCCTGCCGCTGCTCCTCGATCTTTGCCGCAGCCTCCTCCGGAGTCACCACGCCCCACATTCTGTTAAAGGTATACATATTAAACGGAAGACTGTACAGCTCCCCGTGATAATTGGCAACCGGACTGTTGGTAAAACGATTGAAGGTGGCAAACCGGGTGATATAATCCCAGACCTTCTTATTATTGGTATGGAAAATATGTGCACCGTATTTATGCACGTTGATTCCTTCCACCTTCTCTGTATATACATTTCCCGCAATATGCGGACGCTTGTCGATCACAAGCACTGACTTCCCGGCACGCTTCGCCTCCTGTGCAAAAACCGCACCGTAAAGACCGGCACCTACGATAAGATAATCGTACATTGATTTCATTCTCCCTGTTCTTTCATTGATGCTGTTATTTTAACACCGGAAAAGGGTAGCTGGCAAGAAGCCACTGTAAAATCCCGATAAAATATCAGATATCCGCTTCTCAAACACCAAAATGTATGATACCCTGTAACTGGATCAGATAATAAACTACTCTAATCACATAAACAGATCGAAGGTGGTGAAACCTATGGGTACAAAGGATACCATCACCAAAGATTACATGGCTGACAACCGCGTTTTTGCGGATGTGTTCAACCATATGCTGTACAAAGGAAAAAACATCATAGACCCTGACACTCTTCATCCACTGGATACCACAGCTCTCGCTGTCCCATACGGATCCGGCACTTCAGAAGTTCCTGTCCAGAAATTCCGGGACGAATTCAAATCTCTTAATGTTATGCACGATGATTCAAGGATTTATCTTCTCCTGGGGATTGAAAATCAATCGGAAACACACTACGCAATGCCGGTCAAAAACATGGTCTATGATGCATTAGAATACGCAGGGCAGGTAGAAAATTCCGCCAGATCACACAGAGAAGCAAAGCAATGGCCTTCTACATCCGGAGAATATCTCACCGGCTTCTACAAGGATGACCGGCTCATCCCGGTCATAACCACGGTCGTGTACTTCGGTTCCGACACCTGGAACGCTCCCAGGAGCCTCCACGAAATGCTCTCTGTCCAGGACCCCGAAATTCTTTCCATGGTCCCGGATTACCGGATCAATCTCTTCTCACCTGCCGAGATAAAGGATGAAGAACTTGACAAACTCCAGAGCAATCTCAAAGAAGTCATGCTCTTCATCAAATATTCCAAAGATAAACGGAAGCTCCAGGAGCTTACATCACAGAGTCCCGGCTTCCGGTCACTCGAGCTCAAAGCAGCCCGGGTCATTGACTCCATAACAGGTATCAACTTACGTTTCACAGAAACAGAAGGGAGGGTTAATATGTGTCAGGCTGTTCAGGAAATGTGCGATGATGCACGTGCCGAAGGCCATCAGGAACAAGCTATGCTGACAGCACAGCGTATGCTTCAGGATCCAAGATTCTCTCCTGAAGACATCTCCAGATTTTCAGGCCTTTCTCTTGAGGACGTGCTGAAATTACAGAAGAAATAGTTCGTATTGGAAATGCTCAGATCCTTTGTGGGGGATCTGAGCATTTTGCTATTCTTCTGACCAAGGCAGAAGCCGATTATTATCTATTACCCTAAATCAGCTTTTTTTGTAATTTTACAATTGTGTATGTCAAAAACAAACTTATCAAAATACAAAAAACATAATTTTGAAAATAAAATGTCTTTATCCCTATAACATTCATAAGTGCTCTAATTGCAACATGAGTCAAATATAATTCATAAGACATTTTTCCAAACTGCTCCAATATCTTTACAATTCTTTTAGGCATCTTTCGCATACTTACAGCAATACAATACAGCAAAAAAATCCCCCAAAAACACATCAAAATCCTAAATCCTAGTTTTGACACAACTATTTTGGTTACCGGTAAAAAGCCGCACAGCATTATCATTACTCCAAATAAAATTCCCATTTTATCTATATTATTAATACAAGCATTCTGGTAAACTTTTTTTCCACACTAACACCCTATGAAAAAAACAAGAAATCTTCCCAATAGAATTTCTATATTTAAATTCAATACAGGAGCTACAATTCTCGGTAAAAATTGAATAACTAAAGCTATAATAAGAAGAATTAACAGTTGCCCCCAATCTGACCACTTTACATGCAATATCTTATAAACAAATGGATAAATTAAATATGCAAAAACAATAAATAACACATACCAAAAGGTTCTTGTCCCTTGTGTAAAAAATGTAACAAAGCCAAAATCAAATGCAAACATCTTGACACCTTTTTGCATGATAATAAGATCAATCACAATCCAATATGGAATAGCAACCATAAGATAAGCTGGCAAAATTCTCTTTATTCTCTTCTGAAAAAAATGCAAAATATTGGAATCTTTTGACATCGAAAAATATAATCCAACGCCGGACAGAAAAACAAAGAACTCAACTCCAACACTACCAATGAATGTGTTATACAACTTGCCTAAAAATCCCAATCCCCCTCCGGATAAATTTGAATTTGCTATATCTTCAAAAAAATGAAATATCATAATTGAAATTATCGCCACACCATAAATTGCATTACGATTTTTGCTAAATATATTCCAATTATCCTTCGAATTCATCACCGATATATTCATCACAATGTTCCTTTATTTCTTTATATATTGGGGCCATTTGCAAATGATTCTATATTCTTATATGCCTTCTATATAAAATAATAGTAACATTATCCCCATTTACTGACGGTCTCGCTTTTATACAAAAAAACTCTTATAAATCAGCAAAAAGCTCTTCTCTGTAAATTCCTTTTTCCAACATCTCTCTGAAACTATCCTTCACTGCAGCAACATCCTCTTTATAAGTCATACCATACCAAGTATCATTGGTACGAAGAACCTTTACGGATATCCTTCCTTCTGCCAGAAGTTCTCCAATAAATGTTGGAATCAAAAATTCCGCCTTTATAAGATTCTCCGGGACCACTTTTTCAAAAAAATATTGAAAACCACTTTCCAGCGTTTTCAGGAACTCCGGTGCCAATCCCCACATATTCATAGAAACAAGTGATTCTGTATCCAGCTTTACGCCGTCCGCCTCGGCACCTTCTGCATTCTTTACAATATTGGAAGTCTCCACAATCTCCGTCAGATTATTATACTCATCCATTTTGCAGATACCACGTGTCACACCACCATTATCAGACAACGTATTCTTCAACACAAAACCAGCCATGCAGGACTGGCCTCCTTTTACAAGATAATCATGAATCTCACGGAATCCTTCTTTTCCATAATAATCATCTGCATTGATCACAACAAAAGGCGTTGTCAAAACGTCCTTTGCAGCCAGAACCGCCTGTCCGGTACCCCAAGGCTTCGTACGACCTTCCGGAAGTTCTCCCGGAATATCGTTGATATCCTGGAAAACATACTCCACAGTAACAGAATGCGCCTTGCAGACCGCCTCGATCCGATTCCCGATCACATCCTTAAATTCATTTTCAATATCCTTTCGGATAATAAAAACCACCTTGTTAAAACCTGCTTCGATTGCGTCATGAATCGAATAATCCATGATGATATGGCCCTGTTCATCAACCGGCTCCAGCTGTTTGATACCACCGCCAAAACGGGAACCGATACCAGCAGCCATGATAAGTAATGTTGTTTGCATTTAATTTCCCCTCATTTCCTGATCTTAATGCAATTCTTTTTCACAGCGGTCTAATACAGCCGCAATAACCTGATCCATGTCATAATATTTATATTCACCAAGACGTCCGCCAAAAATCACATTTGTCTCAGCTTCTGCCAGCTTTTTATACTCTGCGTAAAGAGCTCCATTCTTTTCATCGTTAACAGGATAATACGGCTCATCCCCCGGCTTCCACTCAGAACTGAATTCTCGGCTGATCACTGTCTTAGGAAGATCGTTACCTTCCTCATCCTTACCAAATTCAAACCATTTATGCTCAATGATACGCGTCCATGGAGTTTCCCGATCCGTATAATTCACAGCTGCATTTCCCTGGAAATTCGGTTTATCCAGAGTTTCTGTTTCAAAACGCACGGAACGATATTCCAGTGTACCAAGCTTATAATCAAAATATGCATCGATCGGACCTGTGTAAACTACTTTTTCAGCCATCGCATCTAATTCATCTTTGTTTTCCAGATAATCTGTACTCAAACGAACCTCAATACCTTCCAGAAGATTTGCTACCATCTTCGTGTAACCTCCAACTGGGATACCCTGATACAAAGCATTAAAATAGTTATTATCAAATGTCAGACGAACCGGCAGACGTTTAATAATAAACGAAGGAAGATCCTTACAGTCACGTCCCCACTGTTTCTCGGTATAACCCTTGATCAACTTTTCATAAATGTCACGTCCGACCAGTGAAATTGCCTGCTCTTCCAGATTCTTTGGTTCTGTAATTCCAGCTTCTTTTCTCTGCTCCTCAATCTTCGCTGCAGCTTCCTCCGGTGTTACCACACCCCACATTTTATTAAATGTATACATATTAAAAGGAAGACTGTAAAGTTCCCCTTTATAATTAGCGACCGGGCTGTTTGTAAACCTGTTGAACTCTGCAAACTGAGTGATATAATTCCATACTTTCTTGTTGTTAGTATGGAAAATATGTGCTCCATATTTATGTACGTTAATACCTTCTGTTTTCTCTGTGTAAACATTTCCAGCAATATTCGGTCGCTTGTCTACTACAAGAACTGTCTTTCCTGATTTTTTTGCTTCGTGCGCGAAGATTGCTCCGTATAAGCCGGAACCTACTACTAAATAATTGTACATCATTTTAATTTCTCCCTGTTATCAATTTCTTTAGTTACATCTTTAACTTTCTATCTGCCTTATTAATATAAATATTTCAAATTAAATTTTTTTAATATCCATGTAATACCTATTGCTATTATTGGTGTTATAACAATTCTTGAAAAATATATTATTGCTGCCCCGAACTCTGAACCAAAAAATTCAATTCCACAAAAACGATAAAACCAAAATAAAAATAAATAATTTAATGGTTCTGCATACAAATATATTCCCATTCCATAGTCACTCAATGACTTTATTGCTCTACCATTTATTTTTATATGCCTTACTATATAGTTTAAAACTATCAACATAAAAAATGGACATACAATATACGAACTCAAAAAATGGAAAAAATGAATCTTTACTATTTTATCGACAATAAAAGATAAACATACCAGCCCAAACAAACATAATATCGATGAATCTTTCCAAATATTATGTTTTTTCAACCACTCAATCATATTTTCCAATCTATATCCCAGATAAAACCATAAAAGATAATATAAAGGATCTCCCAAAACGTGATATTGATCCAATCCTTTATATAAGATTACTCCTATGCACCAACAAAAGCTAACTATAACTATTTGCTTTTTTGTTTCTAATTTACAAACAAAACTTGCAATGACAAACACCAAAAACAAACATTCTAAATACCATAAATATACACATGAAGGAAAAATCAACTGCAATAGCATTCCCTTTATACTAACACCATGGTAATAACCCGAAAAATATTTAACAGGTAAATTCCAGAAAATCCATACAGCAATAAATGGAACCAGTAACCTTTTTGTCTTTTTTATAATAGTTCCCCTGGTATTAATATTCTTTTTCAATGAAAAAAGACTTCCAGATAGCGCTATAAATGCTGGCATATGAAATGTATAAATAAAATTTGTTAAAATGCTTGTAATTTTATGAAACATTGTATCAGATATAGACGCATCTGACATCATAGTTCCGTAATTAATGCCTCCAAATTTTGTAGTTATATTATAATATGTCCCGTGACCTATAACTACCAAAGCTACCAATATAATTCTTAATATATCCTTATCTTCTTGCCGATATATGTTGTTTTTGTTTACATTTTCCATTCTTTTTATTTAATCTCTCCCTTTCATCATTTAATGCAACAGATATTATATTATTTTATTTTTTATTGTATTAAAAATTTCAACAAACAGTTCTTCTTTCAAAATCAGTAATACAAATCCATATGCACCAAAAAAAAGAAGTGATGATATTACTAATGAAAAAAAACATTCTAAATTTAATATTTTCACCCACAAAGATACAATACTACCGACAGACAATGCAATTAATATTTTTATATAATGTATCTGTCGAAAAGTATTCAAAATTTCATCTTTTAACGCATAAAACTGGACAACAAAAACTGCAAACTCAGCAACCAATGTACCTATTGCAGCTCCCGTTGACGCATAAACCGGGATCAATAGTGCATTGATAATGACATCCACGACAGCACCAACAATCTCAGAATATAATACAATTTTCTCTCGTCCTGTTGGTACAAGTATCTGAATTCCAAGTATATTTGTAATACCAATTAATAAAAGAGTTGGCATAATCACCTGCATGGGTATAATAGAGCCAACATAATTATTACCTGACAAAAAGAAAATGCCTTCTTTTGCAAAATAAATAAAATATACAAACAAAGGTGTTGCCATTAAAAAGACAAAATTCAATGCCTTTCTTGTAATTCTATGAAACTCTTTCAATTCTCCTCTTTGTATATAATAAGATGCTCTAGGCAACAATACTGTTCCTAATGATGTTACAACACTCACAAGGATCACTTTAATTTTTACTGCTGCATTATAATATCCCACATCTGTATCTGTTGTCATAAATCCCAACATTACCGTATCAAGATTTGTATATATTGTTGTTGCACATGACATAGCAAAGAATATCAATACTGGTTTTAGGTGTCGCCTAAAATTGTAATTTCCAACAAGCTTCAGATTTATAAATTTATGTACATTAATCAAATTTAAAATATTCGATGCAGAAGCTGCAAAAATTGTTATTCCACCATAAATAACATAGTCCGTCTGTTTATGTACGAGAAAGAACATAAAAATCAGTGCGATAAATTTGAAAATAACTGATCGTACTGTGATATAAGTATACTGTTCCAAGGCTTTATATAACCATTCCATGCCGATAGATGTCAAAATAATGTTAAAACTCAATATTACATACAATTCTTTTTCACATCTAAATTTAGGTACATAAAACAACAATATAATCAATACCATATAAGAAATCATACTCATGATTATATTAATAATCAAAAGTTCCTGTGCTACCTTGGAAAGTTTCTCACGATTATCCCTAACTTTTGCACACGCACGAATTCCATATGTAGGAATACCTAATTGAGCAAACATAGAAAAATATGTAATAACAGATGTTGCCATCGACACTTTTCCTGTTCCAACTGGCAATAAAACTCTTGATACATACGGAAAAGTTATCAATGGAAAAATGAAAGAAGACATTGTCAGAATTATATTCATAATAAAATTTAGTTTTATTGATTTCTTTTTCATTTATTTTTTCTACTCTCTTAATTATAAGATTTTCGTACTTACTCTATATTCCCTCAATCTTCATCTGTTCAATCATTCTCTTATATGCATCCTCTAAGCCTATTTCTGGTGTCCACCCTAAAGCTTGTAATTTATCAGAATTTAACTTCATTTTCGTATCTTCTGCATAACCAAATACATTATCTTTAGGAATATCGTATATTACTTTAATTTTCCCATTTGAAATTTTATCCGCAACCATATGCGCCATTTCTGCAATTGTAGTATGTGATTTTGGATTTGCCACATTATATGCTTCACCATTTTCTCCGCAAAGTAAAATTATAAATAATCCTAAAACACAATCTCGAGTATAACAATAATTTCCTTCCGATAATCCTCTCGTATGCAATACTATATCTCTTCCTGAGATTACGCTTTTAGCAAATTGAGCAAATACACGATTCTCCCCTGGCAAAATTCCTGCGCCAAACGTTTGCGCTAACCTGGCAATCTTGACTTTAACTCCGTATTCTCTCATATATGCAACACACATATTTTCGCATAACCGCTTACTTTCAGGATAATTACTACGTACTTTCAATGGATTAATGTAACCAATCTTATCTTCTGTTATCTCTGTATCAGAATTATTAAATGTTCCATACATTTCCATTGATGAAATATATACCATTGATTTACATTCATTTTTACGAGCAAGTTCTAAAATATTTTTTGTACCCTCTATTGCTGTAGATAATGTCTCTACTGGTTTTTCAATCATTAATTTAGATGTTGTTACAGCAGCACAATGAAAAATCCAGTCAACTTTTTTATTAACATTAATAGGAAATGTGATATCACCAACAATAAGCTCAATATTGTCCAACTCATGTCTACTATATAATTTATTTGCTTTTTCAATATTTCTCACTAATGCAATAATATGAATACCTTCTACTGCTATAAGCGCTCTTACTATTGAAGCTCCGATAAGCCCAGTTGCTCCAGTTACCAGAACAGTGGTTTCCTTCAGTTGCTCATACTGTAACGGATATTTTGCGATATATTGCAAATCATCCTCTAGCGGTCCTTTTCTCATCCAGCATCTCCTTTAATTTATTTTTCTTTATAAGCTTTTTATTATCCTTATTCAAGCCCATATATTTGCTCATTTTCTTTTGCTTCAAGAATAGCTCGCATAGTATAAAAATCTTCTGGTGTTGTAATTTTAATATTTTCTCCTGGTCCATCAATCAGATAAAGATCATATCCATATCTTTGCATCATTGTGCAAGAATCAATACAATTCTTTTCACCTTCTGAAAGTGCTTTTTCATGAGCTTTCAAAATATCATCTAGCCAAAAACTTTGTGGAGCTTTGGCAACTCTTGAATTATTCCGACTTGGGACATAATCAATTGTTGCTGTTCCCTCATTAACAACAAGTATTGTCTCTTTTACTTTAGCTGTTGTGATTGCAGAACCATATTTAATCACCGATTGAATATTGTCACTAATTACTTTCTCATTAATCAATGGTCTAACGCCATCATGAATTAAAACAATGCTTTTTTCATCTTTTGCAATCTGTTTTGCAGATTTAAGACCATTGTATATGGATAATTGACCTGTTTCCCCTCCAGGAACTACAGATTTTACTTTTTCAATACGAAATTTATAAAGAAGTTTATTTAAATATGGAATCCAATCTTTTATACACACAACCACAATCGCATCTATCATAGAATGGTTTTCAAAATATTCCAATGTATGTATTATTATTGGTTTATTATACATTTCAAGAAACTGTTTCGGTCGATCTTTACTATGCATACGGCTTCCAACACCTCCAGCAAAAATCACTGCAATATTCATCCCTTGAACCTCCTAGTCTCTAGCTCGTGTTAATCAAATTTAATTATCTCTTGATTATTTGTCCATTTTTTATGTTCTAATTTGTTCCCATTGGTATTACTGTTTTCTTTTGCCTTTTGAATTTAAGTTTAATCCCATGTCTATACTCCAATGCAACTCCTTTATCAATCAACACCTTATATAATATAAATGTGACTAACAAGTGCTTCACAAAACCTATTGATGCTACCGTTTCGTAAAATCTGTCTGAAAAAATCAACATAATTAAATCATTAAATAAATATGCATATATTATTATTGTAAAAGGTTTATTGTTATATATTTTTCTATAAGCGCAACTAAAATATAAAGCAATTATTGCCATAAGCGGTACAATACCATCATAACCAAAATCATAATAAAACTGATAAAAAGTTGTATATACATTACCAGTATTTAAGCCATTATGTTTTAAAAATGGAAGATCTAATTGATATAAATATTGACTTATTCCATATTTTCCTCCCAAATATGTATAAATATTACGAAACACCTGACTTCCCCACAATTCAGGTGTATGACGAGTTCCTTGTAAATACGTATCCAAATTTTGTATTGGAGCTCCAATATATACATAAATTGATTCCAGAATTAGATTTAAAGTGCTATTCTCACCCGTACGATTCAAAAGCATATTGATTCCGATAAGTAATAAAATTATTCCAAAAATAATACCTACAATTTTAAATAATAACTTTGTAAAATTTCGACGTTTATTAAGTCCAAAACATATTACCGTTATTATCAAAATTGCAGTTATCATCCTAAATAATGCAGTTCTACCACCCGATAACATCTGATCAAATGCATAAATTCCCAAATATATTATCTGTATAATTTCTATTTTTTTCTTTACGGCTAAATTATTAATTAAAATATAAAGCAATACATATGCATATGCAGTTATCCAAACAATACCATGTCTATATATAAAAGATGCAGAGACTGCCTTTTCAATAAAATTATTATAATTGAACAGTGTAATGACATGATACTTGCCGGCTATATCAAAAATTGATGAAGTACTATACCCAAACGCTGCTACAACATCTTTTATATATTTAGCATGATAAAACACTACTAGAAATTCCAAAATAAGAAATACTAGTTGAATCAAATAATTTATAGAAATATAATTTCTGGAATGTTGTTCTCCATAATTTCGAACATCAACTCTTTTCATGTAAAAAAAAGCACTAACAATTCCAAATGCAATCATTCCTAAAGCAATTACTAAAATAGTATTCAAATGAATTTCTACCTTGTACATCCTTGCAAAAAAAAGGCACAAAAATTCTGCAATTAAAAACATTTCACAAAAAACGCAAAATGGAGAAAAAATATCTGCATGAGTAATTAAATACCCAAACATTAAAAATACAATTGTTACTAAAATAAGTACTATAAGATTAAACATTTTCACCTGTTCCTCATATATTAGAAGTTCAATATAACTTCACAAATATTATATACTTTGTTTCATTGCACTTTTTAAGAAATATCCTCTTCTTAATTTCCCACCAATTTTGCACGCATTAGCTTTTAATGTTTCATATTCTTCATCGAGCATATTGTCTATTATGTTTCTAATTTCATCTGTTGACTTTATTGTTATTCCACAATGATTTTTCTTAATAAAATTTGCTAGTGCAGCTTCTTCCCATATAATTACAGGAATTCCAGCTGCCAAATACATTGATGTCTTATGCGGATTATTAATTTTAAGATAATCTCCATAAACTCCAGTACAAGTAGCACTGCTGTCTCCATCCCAGACCAAGCCAAAACTACCTTGTAGATTATAAATTAATTCTTCTGGATTAAATGCCCCAACATAATTTGTATTTGAAGAAGCTTTTTCTCGTTCAAAATTAATCCCATATAAATTAAAGTTACAATTTTCCGGTAAATTATATATATATCCAGCCTTGTGTTTACTCAATGCTCCCGCTATGATAACTGGACCTTTTCTGCTTAAGTTTCTCTTTTCTAATAATTCTTCATTATAATTCTCAACTAAATAATCAAATATTCCTAATATATCCATTTTATCTTTATGTATTTTCCATTTTTCATGCATAAATGACTTCATTTTTTCATTATGCACAATGATTTTACTGCAATTCTTAAATGAACTAATTTCTTCAAATCTCATTCTAATTTTTCGAGATAATGGAACATCATTTCTTAATGTAAAACGAATTGCCTCAACGTCATGTATGATTATTGAAGTATGTATTCCTCTTTTTTCCAAATTTTTTATAAGTAATGAAAACAACATTGTATGTTCTAACAATGGAAACTGAATATATATCCAATCATTTTTTTTTATTTTTTTTAATGCATTCTTCCATAACATATAAACATCATAATGTGCTTTTATTTTTCCTAATCTTGTTTTGTTTTCACGTCCTTCTATCAGGCATGGAATCTCAATTTTTTTTAAATTATTCCACTTAAAAATAGTTTCTACATCTTGTCTGGCTTTAACTCCAGCTGTTTTTTGTATCAACTTATGTTTATCGGTTTCCACAACATAATAATTCATTTATTATATCCGCCTTTCCCTCAATCATCCCTCAATATAAGCATCAAACTCATGATTTATCCGCTTACTTTCTGGCGGAAGTTGCATATAGTCTCCATATATTTGTGTCAAATAAAACTTCCAACATGCTGGCGCATGAAATTTTTTCCCACAAAATTCCACATCATTATATGGTAAGTATTCTTTCTTTTTCATTCTTTCATTAGGACCCAAACTCCAAGCAACTCCACCAATATACTCTTGTTTGTCAAAATCATACCGATGAGCCAGTTTATCTAATTTTCTCCCAATTCTTTCTGGGGTATACATTCGTAAAAAAAGAATCATCGGTATTTTAACTATACTTCGTACAAAGCCTTTTCCTTTTCCTATAGTTGCACTGCACCGATTAATCCATTTTTTTAATGGTTCCGCTTTACTCAACAATATATCACTTTCTTCCTTATCATCTGGAAGACCATCCATCGGAAAAATATCAATCCACAAATGTTGATCAACATTTGAATATTCATTTTTTACATAGGTTCTTGTATCAATAATTTTGGCAAATGGCCAAAAACTGTTTCCCATCTGTAGACTGATTAATTTATAATATGGTCGAATATTTTCTTTTCTTAATAAATCATGTAATTTATCAAAATCCGGACGTGGCATTAATAAATCAACATCATCATCCCATGGAATAAACCCTTTATGGCGTACTGCTCCTAACAAAGTTCCTCCCGATAAATAATATCTCAGCCCATTCTGATCACAGAATGCCGCAAACTCACATAATATATTCAAAATATACTTTTTAACTTCCGTATTATCTAACTTTCTCATACTTTACAGAGATGAAACACCATTCTCCTATCTCACAGTCCTTTCTTTAATCTTATAGTATCTCTCTACTCAAACATTACTTGTAAAGTTCTAAAAATTCATTTACTGTATCTTTTATGCTGAACTTTTCTTTTTTTAAAAAATAATATGCACATTTTCTATCATCTGTTCTTTTTCTAAACTTTAAAATTACATCCACCCATTTTGCCGCAGTATTAAGTTTTATATCCAAAAATTCAACACTATCTGTTAATTTTGCACTTCTATCTATCTGATCCGATAAAATAACCGGTAGACCTGATGCCTGAGCTTCCACTCCTACAATTGGTAATCCCTCAAAATGTGATGGTAACAGAAAAACATCCATTGCCATAAATAATTCTTGAACCTTATTAGTCGTACCGTAGAAAATCACCATATCATCTAATTGTTCTTTTCTTATTTTTTCTTTAAAATCTTGTTCATCTGGTCCCTCACCTATTAGCAATAATTTTGCTTTAATATTCCTTTTTCTTATTTCCTTTAATATTTCTATGAAATATTCATGATTTTTTTGATAACAAAATCTACCAACATGTCCTAATAATATTTCATCTTTTATTCCCAATTTATTACGGATTTGGTATCTCACAGCTGCATCAAATCGAAATTTATCTAAATCAACTCCATTATTAACGATAACTATTTTTTCTGATTCAACATTTGGAAACATCCATTTTGCGGCGACTTCTGAACACGCAACATAATCTGTTGCAATGTATTTCAAAAATCTTCTACAAAACTTATGAATATATTTTTTTACTTTTCTATGTTTTCCATCTACTCCAGCTGCATGTGAATGTAAAATTACCTTTTTAGCGCCAGAATATTTCGCTGCTAATCCTGAAGTGAATAATTTATTTGCAACATCTGCATGAATATGCACATATTCATAGTTATTATTCTTTATAAGTTTTCTTAAGTTACTATAACATTTAATCTGTTTTAACAATTTATTTCCATCATATCCGACATAAAATACTTGTGTTCCTCTTTCATTAAACAATTCAATATTTTTAGTATTTGCAAAATGCTCTATTGCAGCTATGTCAATCTTAATGCTTCTATCAAAATTATTTGTTATCACATTCTTAACAAGTCCGTAAACACCACCCATATTTAAATCATCGACGTTAACTTCTAAAACCATTTTATTATTCATTATGAATGAATCAACCTCTCAAATCTGTTCTTTCTGCCTATTAATACTGATTTCACTCTTGCTTTTCGTGCTCCTAAAAAATCAGCCTTTATACTATCTCCAATATGTATCATTTCATAAGCATTTATTTTTTTATCTTGTATTACCTTTTTAAAAAGTATTCCTGAAATCTTATTTACCCCATATTCGTTTGAAACATATATCTTTTCGTAATCTAATATATTACAAGCTTTCAACATTTTCTGAATCACCTCAGAAGGCAGATACATATCTGAAATTATTAATATATGTTTTTTCTTTTTCACACATGCTTGATATAACGGTGCTATATTTTCTTTTCTATGGCAATGTTTTATTTCTTGCTGTATTTCTTCTTTTCTTAATTGCTCTATTACATCCTCTTCATATAATCCTCTTAATTTTTCATATATTTGATCTAATGTAATTTCCTTATGATTATTCTCTTCTCTTGCTTCAAATTCTGCTTTCTTTCTTAAAATACGAAATTTTTCAGCGTTCTCTTTTCCAAGAATACATTTTCCAACCAAAACAAATATATCTGATGGTCTATTTACATCTCTTTCAATTAATGTATCAAATACATCAAAACTAACGTATTGATAATGACGTATTATATATCTATATACTAATTTATTCATCTCCGAATCCAACTGTAAATATAGAAATATGGAAATGGTATTTTAAAAACTGATTTCATAAAGCCAGTTTTCCAAACACTATTGCTTAATGCTCGTAACAATTCCTTAGGTTTATATTCCAGTAATCCTTTCTGACTAACATAATATTCCTTTATTCCATCCGTATTATAAAAAAATGAAAACAATTCTACATCTTTTAACGATGGATATTTTCCAAATTTAATCAATGGCATAGCTAACTCGATATTATTACTTATATCGATATTATTATTTTTGATTTTTTTTATAAAATTTATAGCTCCTTTTTGCCATTCTCTAATACAGCGAACACAATCCACCTTATCAAAATACTCATACGTGTTACATACAGGAATAATTCTATCTTCTCTTTCTGTATAGCCATATGTTGATCCTTCTGTACTTTGAAAAAGCTTTTCAAGAACCCCAAAAAAACAAAGCAAACTTTTTCTCAATTTAGGATTTTGACTATTGTATATATATCCATCAACACTTCCACTTAGTAAAACATTTGGCATAATTCCAACATAATATCCATGCATGTTTACATTCAACTCGTTTAACGAGCAGAATTTTTCAAGATAATATTGCATTGAACCATGCCATCCGATATCTACAATTGCACAATCCCCATAAAAGTTGATTTGATTCAAATATTTTAATAAATATTCTTTTTGTTTTCTTGATTTTTGTTTTATTTCTTTTTCCAGTCTTTTATAAATATTTTTTATCTCAACATTTTTATCTAAGGTTGTATATTGAAATTCCTTCAAAAGATTCCATTTATTTTCACGTGCAATCTCTTCTCTTTCTTCTTTTGAATATCCATAATATTCTAATATTTTTCCCAAGGAAATATATTTTTCTATACTTAAATATTGTATTGATTCTTTATAGTCATCACATTTATACAGCAACGCTTGTCGTATACTTTTTCTTGAAAAATATACATATTCTATTTCAATATCATCAGGTGCAAAAATCTCATATGACTTTTGCATCATATATCCATCTCTTGAAAAAAAATACACTTTCTTTATTTTTTCATCTTGTAGTTTTGAATATAGCCATTTTGTAAATCCTAAAAGAAATGGACCGAAATATTTCCATCCAAACTGATAATATGAAGATTCTTTTTTTATTGATGGATCATTCAACACTTTATTAATATCATCATTTTTAATAGTATTTCTCATCAAAAGCTACCCTCGTACCTCTTCCCAGCAAATTTAGCCTTAATAAAAGCACTTCCCTTTTTCCACCAATTAATCTTTTCCATATGCTGGTAAGGCAACTCTTTAATCTCATTTTTCTTAATTTTCCCAAGTTTAATCTCACCATCAAGCCACACATTAAATATTATCTCGCTTACTCTTCCATAAAATCGCCCCTGAAATGCTGATAATTCCTGTGGATCGATGCGTTTTTCTAACTCGAAGAGAATATCAAATAACCATTCACAATAATCATTCAGATATCTTTTTTGCATGATCATCATATTGAACATATATCCGTAAGTGTGTTTTACAACTTCATCATAACTTTTCAGATAGTCGGGATATTTTTCAGCGATTATCTCTCTGGTGATATCTAATTGAGATGCATAATGTGTATGTTCATAATGGGAATATAAGGTTTCTATATAATACTTTCTTTTTTTAGGTACAAAAATTTTATATTTTTCCAACATTGGGCGCAACTCATTATACGTAAGAACACCTTCAAATGGTGCCTTGGTTTTCTTTCCAAAATGGCGTCTGTAATGTGCCAATCCTGTATAATCCGTGTCAAGATTTTTCCACGCCCAATATAAGCCTGTAAGCTCACAATACGCAGCGTTTTTGTTTGAAATGTTTTCTCCTGTATTATCTTTTTGATACCCTAAATCCAGCGGATTTCCATTCTGATCTGTTTTTCCCTCTGCACCAACATGCAGTGGAAGATACATTGCATCTTGAGGCATTTCATATTTTTTATGTGTTGCTACTATAATTTTTACTGTAGGCGTATTCTTCGTCATTTCAATATTTCCTTACATGCTTTCTCTCTTTTTTCTATTCATCCTCCATATGCAAGTTTTTATTTTTCATAACTTCGAATACACTCCCCAACTCAAAAGCCGGCACATTCTTCGCCGTGCCCATCCCTTCTTCAGGCGCACACACGACAGGCGGTATTCAACCCGACGGTGTTTATCACTGATATACACCGTGTTTTGCTTTCGCTTTCTTTTTGTCAGCACGGCAAAGCCGATGCACTGACCTTATGACATCTGTTTTCTGACATGCCATAAGGTCAATCCACCTGCTCGCTTTTCATACTGATATTCTGTTCTGTTTCTTTTGTTCTTCCCTTCATGCTCCGCGTCCAAACTGTGTCAGGCACTTTTTCCCGAGATTTCTCACAGCATTCAGATATCGGTTCGTCTGATGTCCATTGGCGCAGCAGCATAGTTCTGTTCTGGTGTCAGTCCGAATGATTTCTGCGCCGCATCTGGCACAGTTTGTGCTGATGCCGGTGGCGTGGACTTCGATAACGATGATTCCGTTTTTCCATGCTTTGTAGTCCAGATACTGGCGGATCCTGGTACTTAAGTGGAGCGGGCCCCAGTTTCCTGAGCCTTTCATGACGTTTCTGGAATATTCCTGGTTATAACGTGGAAGTACGATCACAGAAACGTCCTGCTCTACAGCAAAACGTAAGATCTGGCTTGTGACCTGGTGTCCATAGTGTTCAGAAAGATGTTTCAGATGCATCCAGTATTTCTGATCAACTCTGCCTGTCTGTCTGCCTCCGGTTGCTTCCTGGGACTTCTGGATCTTTTCCAGAAGCTTTCTGCAATGGTGGCTGTATTCCTTTCCGCCTTTCCAGAACTTCACTGCAATCTCCTGACCGGTTCCGTCCAGAACAACGCCTACCGCAAAGGCATCACTGTTTGTAAACTGAATACAGAGTATCCTGCATCCTGCCTGCATCCTCTGACGTACGGTTGCTGTATTTTCATTGTTCTGACGTACTGGAACATGCAGCATGTCATATTTGTATTCAAAAACTACGGATGGTGACATGAGTCTGGCGTTTTCCGGAAAGTCTCTGCCTGACAGCCGGCAATGCATCCAGGTCCATGTGTCTCCTGTCCAGACACGCAACGTGATCTCTTTAGCGGAAAAATCCTGATACATTCCTTTGTAATAGGTAACTGCTGCATTTAGTTTCTCGGCTCTGCCGATCTTCTCATCCTGGGCAAAACGGCTGAGATAGCTTTTGGCTGAAGCAATTCCTTCATTGGCTGCTGCTCTTCGAAAATACAGTGGAACCTTTTGCCAGGGGAGGGGATCTGATGGTATGCGTCCGCCTCGTCCCGGAATGCTCATGATCTCCAGCTCGCGTAAAGTCTGCTGGCTTCCCATTTCCCAGAGATCCGTATGATTCAGAAGCAGGTTGTAATAAAATTCAGCGATCCGGTTATAAAATTCCTGTGTGGTCCGCAGCCATTCCGGATGTCTACACCAGAGATGCAGTCGCCAGGTTGTGATGCTGTAGCCGCTTTTTCCGGTGTTTTCTTTTTTGCCGGTTTCCGGTTCTTTCATTTTGGTTCTCCGTTTTTTGCAAAGAAAATCATTATAATATAACTTATCTAAATTATTATTTTTGTCACTTATCATTTCCATAAGCGACAGGTGATTTTCTCTCAAATTGCATAGTTTTTGAATCTTAATCAATGATAGCATTGCACCCTGTCACTGTCAAGATACAAAAAATGCACCACTTTCGACCAAAAATGCAGGTTTTTTCGGTTAAATTTTTTATATACGACAAATTTTCCTTTTTTTCGCTTATTAGTGGTCACAAAAATGGTCAGACTTTTGCTATAATAGTGCGAAAAGGAGACTACGATTATGCCTAGAAAAGGGGAAAATATCAGAAAAAGAAAAGATGGCCGATGGGAAGCACGCTATGAAAAATGTCGTGACCAGAATGGACGTATCCAGTACGGATATCTGTATGGTCGTACATACGAGGCTGTAAAAAAGAAAAAGCTGGCTGTTTTATGTCAGAATAATCTTCAAAACTCTCCGGGAAAGTGTTATGTATTTCGAAACCTCAGTGAAGAATGGATGTTATCCATGCGTTATGCTGTAAAGCTCAGCACCTATGCCTGCTACGAAACACTTCTTGATACACATATCCTTCCGGAATTTGGTGATATGCCGTTGAAATACATCTCTTCTGCTTCCGTATATGCCTTCTCTGAAAAGCTGAAACAGCAGGGGCTTTCGCCACGTACCATCAAAAATCTTCTGATCCTGTTCCACAGTATTTTACGCTATGGTGAAAAACAGGGGTATCTGAATCTTTCACAGCTGGAATTTCGGTATCCCAAAATAAATACCAGTCCTTTTCAGCTTATTTCTCATGAACATCTCACAAAGCTGATCACAGTTCTCTCTGCTGAGGACTCAGAATTTCCCATCGGTATCCTGCTATGTATTTATACAGGGATCCGCGTTGGCGAGCTCAGCGGTATCCGGTGGGAAGATATTGATTTTGATAAAAAGCTGCTACATATAAGGCGAACGATCTCACGGATAAAAAATCTTGATTATTCTGGTGAATCTAATGACGAACCCAAAACCGTTTTAATGATAGGTCCTCCTAAATCAATCTCATCCATCAGGGATATTCCAATCCCTGATTTTTTATTGAAAAAAATGAAACAGATTGCTGCTGAACCTGATTCATACCTGCTGACGGGTACGAATCGTAAATGTATGGAGCCCAGAAATATACAGCGTAAATTCCAGAAGCTCCTTCAGCAATGTGAAATCCCCAGTATCAACATTCATTCTCTCCGGCATGCTTTTGCCACCCGTTGTACGGAAATGGGATTTGACAGCAAGACACTTTCTGAAATTCTGGGACATTCGTCCGTCAAGATCACCATGGATATTTATGTGCACAGCAGCATAAAACAAAAGCAGAAGTGCATGGAAAAGCTGAACTATTAGCAGTCAGAATTATGGTCAAAGCAGGCCGGAAGTCCGCATTTATACGGGTTTCCGGCCTGTTTGTCGCTTATGGAAATGATAAGCGACTTTTTTACCCTCAAAAAAACAACACGGCAGACATCCCTCCGGGGCTGTCTGCCGTGTTTTATATCGCTTTTATATTTTTATGTAATTAAGCTTTCTGTTCCTTAAGCCTCATATCCATTAGGGTTCTGGCTCTGCCATCTCCAGGAGTCTGCACACATCTCGCGGATTCCGTTCTCTGCCTTCCAGCCAAGCTCTTTCTCAGCTTTGGTTGCATCGGAGTAGCAGGTTGCGATGTCGCCTGGGCGGCGTGGTTTGATCACATATGGGATCTTGACGCCGGTAGCTGCCTCAAAGTTCTTAACGATATCAAGAACACTGTAGCCTTTTCCGGTTCCAAGGTTGTAGATGCTTAATCCGGAATTGTCTTCCAGCTTCTTAAGGGCTTTTACATGGCCCTTGGCAAGGTCTACTACGTGGATGTAGTCACGGACACCTGTTCCATCCGGTGTATCGTAATCGTTTCCGAATACGCCAAGCTCTTTCAGCTTGCCTACTGCTACCTGTGTGATATATGGCATCAGGTTGTTCGGGATACCATTTGGATTCTCACCGATGGTTCCGCTCTTATGAGCACCGATCGGGTTGAAGTAACGAAGAAGAACTACGTTCCACTCCGGGTCTGCCTTCTGGATGTCTGTAAGGATCTGCTCCAGCATGGATTTGGTCCAGCCATATGGGTTGGTACACTGTCCCTTCGGGCACTCCTCGGTGATCGGGATCATTGCCGGATCTCCGTATACGGTTGCTGAGGAAGAGAAAATAATATTTTTAACATTATGTTTTCTCATCACGTCTACAAGAGTAAGGGTTCCTGCGATATTGTTCTCATAATACTCCCACGGCTTGGCAACAGATTCACCAACTGCTTTCAGTCCTGCAAAATGAATACAGGAGTCGATCTCTTCTTTGTCAAAAACTTCATTTAATGCTTCGCGGTCCAGGATATCTGCTTTATAGAATTTCACCGGTTTGCCTGTGATCTTGGATACTCTGTCCAGAGCCTTCTCACTGGAATTGCATAAATTGTCAACTACTACAACATCATATCCTGCGCTCTGCAGCTCTACAACGGTATGACTTCCAATGTATCCTGCTCCACCTGTTACTAAAATTGCCATAGTTTTTCTCCTCCTCTATTGGATCTAACTGTTCCTGTTTATTTTAGCACTGTTCCTTTGTTTCCACAATAGCAGAAAACCAGGTTTACTACTTAATCCCAGAGTCCCTGCGGATAAAGTCCCTGATCCTTCAGATTCTGGATCGCGGCTACCACTACCGGTTTGTCCTCTTTATAGGTCACTCCGTACCATTTATCCTGTGTGGTAAGGACCCTGACTGCCGCCTTTTTTTCCTGGAGGAGCTCGTCAACTACAAACGGAAGGAAATATTCGCATTTCAGAGGATTTTCCGGAATGCTCTTTTCAAGGAATACCGGGAAGCGTTTTACCAGCTCTTTCATAAATCCGCCGGTGAATCCCCACATGTTCATGGACACCGGAGTCTCTCCCGGGAGACTTGTCCAGGTTTTTCCATCGTCCTCTGTGTAGGCTGCTCCGCCGTCACGTTTCTCAATGTGTGTTCGCTCATTGATATCTGCAAGATATCCATTTTCATCTGTCTCACAGACACCTCTGGAAACGTAGCCGTTGTCTGTCAGGGTATTCTCAAGACGGTAGCCTACCATCATATACTGGGCAGGTACGGTGTCCTCCTGGGCCTGGATCAGGAAATCATACGCCATCTTAAAGGCATGGGTTCCATAATAATCATCTGCATTGATCACCACAAACGGTCCGTCGATCTCTCCGGCACAGCTTAATACCGCATGTCCGGTTCCCCATGGCTTCACACGGCCTTCCGGAACCTGGAAGCCTTCCGGGATGTTGTTGAGATCCTGATGCACATAAACGATCTCCACCTTGTCACTTAAGCGGTCGCCGATGGCATCGCGGAAATCCTGTTCATTCTCTTTTTTTATGATGAATATCACTTTCTTAAAGCCTGCACGTACGGCATCATAAATGGAAAAATCCATGATGATATGACCTTCCTGATCTACAGGATCGATCTGTTTCAGTCCGCCGTAGCGGCTTCCCATTCCTGCTGCCATTACTACCAGAACCGGCTCTTTCATAATTTTGTTCCTCCTGATTTTTAGAAATACAGGGATTTTTTCCCATACATATTTTAAGCCGGTCAGATTCTCATCCGACCGGCCTTTGAACCTTTTTTTATTATACTACACTTCACCGTGAAATCCTACTGATTATTTTCAGTTTATTTTCGGTCAGAAGTATTCTCCGGGAAAACGATCTCCATCCTGGTTCCAACTCCCTGTTCACTTTCCACGTTGATCTGTGCATGATGAAGCGTTGCTCCATGCTTCACAATGGAAAGCCCCAGACCTGTTCCGCCGGTCTGTCTGGAATGGCTTTTGTCTACCCGGTAAAAGCGCTCAAAGATCCTTCCCTGTTCACTTTTCGGGATTCCGATCCCGTCATCTGCCACACAGTAGAACGGATGCCCTTTCCGGTTGCCTACCATGATCCGCACATGACCATTCTGTTCTGTATAGCGGACTGCATTGTCTGCAATATTAAAAAGCATCTCATAGAGTACATGGCGGACACCCTTGATCTTCTCTGCACTTCCGGCAAGCTCAAGGAAAATATTTTTCTTTCCGGCAGGATGTCTGAGATTATTTCTTACGTCTTCCGCAAGCTCATAAAGATCCACCTCTTCAAAAGGAACCTCACTGTTGCTTTCATCCAGTCTGGAAAGCTGGATGATATCCGCTACCAGATTGGAAAGTCTTATTGATTCATGGTAGATTCTTCCGGAAAATTCCTGTATATGATCTGCCGGAACCATGCCGTTCATCATAAGCTCCGCATAACCGGAAATGGACATCAGCGGGGTCTTCAGCTCATGGGAAACATTTGCAGAAAATTCCTTCCGGATCTCCTCTGCCTCCTTCAGTTCTTTTACCTGCTGCCGGATCTGCCGGTTCTGTTCATCCACCCGCACAAGAAGTGGACGCAGCTCCTCATAGCACACATTGTTCAGCGGATGCTCCAGATCCAGATCGTTGACCGGACGGATCAGCTCTCTGGTCTGTCTCTGTGCAAAAACAAACTCCAGGATCAGTACCAGGAGCATCAGAAGTCCCAGCACAGCAAGACTTGAGATCCATGTGGAATATATGGAGTCTACGGTTTTTCCTACACGGAGCACGTTTCCGTCATCCAGCTTCACCGCATAATAAAAGGTCTTTTTTGCAAAGGTTTCTGAATAACGGATACTTTCGCTTTTTCCATTTTTTTCTGCCTGTATAAATTCCGGACGATCACTGTGATTTGCCAGTTTTTTCGGAGAGGCCTCAGAATCGTAGAGAACGGTTCCGTCTTTACGGATGAGAGTCACACGACTTGATGATACTGTCTGAAGCTTTTTTGTGAGAAAGGAATCTCCATACTCATCCATGGCAAGGCAGATATACTGCGCTTCCTCACGGACTCCCCGCTGCATGTATGTGTTTAATTTACTGTAGGTGACCACACTTGCTGCCAGAAACGTGACAAGAACAGCAAAAATGATCATAATGCTTGTATGGTGCAGAATTTTCTTTTTCATACATGATCTCCGATCCGGTATCCCACGCCACGCACTGTCTCGATCAGATTTCCGGCTTCTCCCAACTTTTGTCGGAGAGTCCGTACATGAACATCTACAGTCCTTGTTTCTCCGTCAAAATCATAGCCCCACACATGGCACAGGATCTGGTTTCTGGACATGACCAGTCCTTTGTTCTCCATAAGATATTCCAGAAGCTCGAATTCCTTTCTAGTCAGCTCCTTCACCTCACCCTGATAGCTGACTTCGTGACGGGACACATTGACACGAAGACCCTTACAGTGCAGTTCCCTCTCTTCGCTCTGCCTTGCGCAGCGCCGAAGGACCGCTTTGACCCTGGCTACAAATTCCATCATCCCGAAGGGCTTGGTGATGTAATCATCTGCGCCGCCCTCCAGACCTTTTACCTTGTCAAACTCCGCTTCTTTGGCTGTGACCATGATCACCGGGATATCCCGGGTCCTGGTATCACTTTTCAGTCGTTTCAAAATATTATACCCATCTTCACCCGGGAGCATGATATCCAGCAGGATCAGTTCCGGCATATTTTTTTTCATGGCTGTGTCAAGTTCTGCCCCGGTTTCAAAACCTTCTGCCTCAAAGCCTGTTGTCTCCAGGGTATAGACAAGAAGCTCTCTGATATTTCTCTCATCTTCCACACAGTAGATCATTCTATATCCTCTCTGTTCGTTTTTTTGCCGTTGGCACTTCATAATCGTCTGGTCTTTTTTGTTCCATGCCTTCAGTATAACTGCTTTCTTTTTACTGCACAAGCCCTGGCCGTCTGCTGATACAGATAACCAGGGCATAGCATTATTTCGATATCTTTTTATTGGCTGCCTGCCGCTGCCATCTGGGCTGCCGCCGGCTCATCCTTTATTTCCGGAAGCTGATACTGACTCCGGATCACCTCCAGCGCACGGTAGAAGGTTTCGTCCGGCCCATGTTTGATCTGCTTCAGGTGCTGATGTGTATCAAAAGCATCTTCATGAACCTGTGTCACACAAACACCGATATTGGAACAGTGATCTGCCACACGCTCCAGGCTGGTAGTCACATCGGACAGGATGAATCCCATTTCAATGGTACATTCTCCGGCGCGAAGTCTCTGGATATGCCGGTACTTCAGTTCCTTGCTGAGTTCATCGATCACTTCCTCCAGTGGCTCAATCTCTCTCGCAAGCTGCACATCCTGATTTTCGTAAACCTTGTAAGCAATATCTACAATGTCTTCCACCGCATGCTCCATGACACGTAACTCTTCCAGCGCCTTATCCGAAAACTTCAGGCCTTTTTCATAAAGCTCCTGTGCGGATTCCATGATGTTCACACCGTGATCGGAAATCCTCTCGAAATCACCGATACAGTGGAGCATGATGGAAACACTGTGACTGTCATGAACGGAAAGATCCTTCTGGTTCAGTTTTACAAGATAGGTTCCAAGTTCATCCTCATAACGGTCTACCTTTTTCTCTGCTTCTTCCACCAGAGCCTTTCCTTCTGCGCTAAAATTCTTCAGAAGGTCCAGGGCGGTAAACAGAGTTCTGTGAGAATCCTCTGCCATTTTTTTCGCTGCATTCCTGCTCTGCTCAACTGCAAATGCAGGTTTCTCCAGAAAACGGCTTTCCAGGATCATGAAATCCGGATCTGCTGCCACCTTCTCCTCCTCTTCCTTCCTGTCGCGGATAGTAAGACAGGCAAGCTTCTCCAGAGCCTTTCCAAACGGAAGAAGAACAAGAGTTGCCGTGATATTGAAGGCACTGTGCAGGATCGCGATCCCGGCCGGAGTCGCTGCCTGTGCCATAAATGAAAAATGTACTGCTGCATTTATCGCATAAAATACTGCCATGAACAGCATGGTTCCGATCAGATTGAAATACAGATGGACCATAGCCGCACGTTTTGCATTTTTGCTAGCTCCAATGGCTGAAAGGATTGCAGTGATACAGGTACCGATATTCTGACCCATGATAATAGGAAGTGCTGCACTGAACGGTACCATTCCGGTAAGACACAGTGCCTGGAGGATACCAACCGATGCGGAGGACGACTGGATGATCGCTGTCAGCACTGCTCCGGCCACAACTCCAAGGATCGGATTGGAGAATTTCACCAGCATTCCGGTAAACTCCGGTACCTCTGCAAGAGGTTCCACAGCTCCGCTCATGGCATTCATTCCATACATCAGGATCGCAAAGCCTACAAAGATCGCTCCCACGTCCTTTTTCTTCTGGCTTTTTGTAAACATGATCAAAACCACGCCGATCAGTGCCAAGATCGGTGAAAATGACGTCGGCTTAAAAAGCCGGATAATAAAGTTATCACTCTGGATACCTGTAAGACTTAAGATCCATGAGGTTACGGTAGTACCGATATTGGCACCCATGATGATTCCCACAACCTGGGACAGCTTCATGATTCCCGAGTTTACAAAACCAACGACCATAACGGTAGTTGCCGAGGATGACTGGATCACTGCAGTCACACCCATTCCAAGAAGAACGGCTCTGATGGGATTGGAGGTAAGTGTCTCCAGGATCCGCTCAAGCTTTCCGCCTGCAACCTTCGCAAGCCCGTCTCCCATTAAGTTCATTCCATAAAGGAAAATAGCAAGGCCGCCAAGCAATGCCAGTACGCTGAAAAAGTCCATAATACTCTCCTTCACTTTCTCTTTTTGATATGTTTGATTTTCTTTTTTCTCATTTCAACGATTTTCATAATAGCGACCTATTGTAAAATTTTCCCCACTGGAATGTAAAATCTGTGTAAAAAAAATAAAACAGAGGATCCTGTTACGGGAAACCGATTTCCCGTCAGGATCTCTCTGTCCTATATATCGTACAGTGGTTTTTATCCTTATGATGTGTTTTGTGCTGCGGATATTCTCATTCCGCTGAGCTGCATGCTCATGAGCAGAGCTGCCCTGCGATCTGTGATCAGAATCCGCGGATCTCCTCATCCTCAGATCCGGTCTTGTCGATGGATTTTATTACAAGGTAATAGCTGTAATCATCATTGACCTTTACTTCCACCCGGTCTCCTACACGATGACCGCGCAGTGCCTTGCCGATAGGCGATTCAATACTGATACGGTTTTCCATGGAATTTCCGCGGATGGAAGTAACCAGCTTGTACTTCTCCACCTCATTATCTTCTTCAAAAAGGACTTCCACGATATCGTCCATTCCCACTTCGTCAGATCTGGAAGCATCGGATACAATGGATGCAGTCTTCAGCATCCTCTCCAGATAACGGATGCGGCTCTCGTTCTGATTCTTATGCTTCTTGGCTGCATAATACTCAAAGTTCTCACTTAAGTCTCCCTGGGCACGTGCCTCCTTGACCGCCTCAATGGCTTCCTTACGTACTACCAGTTTACGGTGTTCGATCTCCTGCTCTATTTTTTCAACATCCTTGCGGGTAAGCTGTTCTCTCATTTCTCTGGCATCTCCTTTTCTTTATAACATTCAGACTGATCCTGGATCTGTTCTCCACTTCCTGTGAAGCTTCTGTCACAGATACAGGATTTCTGGAAGGTTACCGGAAATACCATAGCAGATACGCTCTGCTTTGTCAAACAGCGCATACCTGTTCTTCGGCTTCCTTCTGCTGGTGTACTCGCTGTTCAATATAATCTGCCATATGTTCTTTGGGGATATCCAGTAACATGGAAAATTCAGAATAGAGATGATCCTCTGCAAGCTTCAGATACCGCTCGTCTGTAGCGGTTGTTTTTTTGCCATGAGATAATCTGGCCTGTTTTCTGACGTAGATCGTCTTGATGATCCGAAGAAGATCTCTGCATTCACAGGTACGGATGCATTTCTTGTAACTATCCTCCCGGAATTTCTCATTCTCAATACTCAGTGTCTCAATGGATGGGATCTCATCGATAAGCCTCTCCGCTTCTTCCCTCGTAATGATTCCGCGAAGCACCTGCTTTCCACCTTCCACCGGTGTAAATATCTTCCCATCTGTTTCTCCTCCGGGCCTCAGTACATAATAAAGCTTCTCGCCGGAGGAACCATCCACCCTCATTGTGGTAACTCCTGTTACCTGGCAGATGCCGGTACGACCATACACAACATATTCGCCTGTTTCAAACATTTTTCCACTTCCTTTCATTTTTTTACTTTTCTTTTGTTATCCTGGCGCTTATTGTGCTCTAATGAAAGCTCCCTGCCAGGTTATATATCCAGACAAGGAGCTTCTCACTGAGGATTCTATCCTTATTTTACTACTTTTCCCATTTATTTGCAAAAGAATTCAAAAAGTTTTTTTATTTTTGTGAAATATGCCCACAATGAGGGCATGTATTTTTTGTTATAATTCTTCTTTTTTCTTTCTTCCCAGACGGATGTCTTCCATATGAGATTTCAGTTCCGGTGTAATACTGTCAAAGAGATAGGTTTTGCTGTTGTCCCTGCGCTCCTGCCATTCTTCTCTCATCTGCTGTTTTGCGGAAGCGATCTCATCTTTGAATCCGCGCGCTGAGATCCTGGCGGCTCCCTGTCCCATAATGATGATCTGCTCCAGTCCGTCTGATGTGGCAACTGTCACGTTATGCTTCCGTCCGATTTTATGGACAGTGCGTTCAATATACTGGTCTGCCGTTTCCGCTTCTTTTGTATAGACAACATGAATGTTATGATACTGGAAGGTTTCCTCCGGATGGCCCTCCACACGGTAGGCATCAAATACCAGGATCAGGATGCAGCCCTTGATTCCCTGATAATCGCTTAATATATCCATTAACCTGGACTGTGCCGCATGAAAGTCTGCCTGTGCCAGATCTCTTAAATCCTCCCAGGCAAATATGATATTGCAGCCGTCCACCAGCAGATAGTCCTCTCTGTGGATGGCCGGACTGCTGTTTCTCCAGACGCCGTGACCGGTTTTTGCCGGAAGGCCGGAATCTACTGCACCTTTGCCTCCCTTTCCGGAAAAGCTGCTTCTGCTTTCCGGATTTCCGAAGCTTCGGCTGTTACTGCTGTATTTCTTTGAGCTCACCGGACCAAAGGTTTTCTCAAAGATTGCCTTCAGTTCTTTTTCCTCTTCGTAGCTTCCATACATGGAGGTATATTTTCCACGGCCTGCATTGGCTGTTCTGTGATCCGGACTGTTTTTGGCTGTTCCCTGAACTGAACGCGCTCCTGCAGAGCTGTTGTCGGAATCCTCATAGGCATCATTACTGTCCGGAAGCTGAGCTCCTTCCAGATGCATATATTCTTCTACCTCATACCAGGGAACCACGAAGCCTGCTCCATGGGCACAGAATACAGAGCCTGTAGGATTCTCAAGATCTCTCTCGGAATCATATCCGATCTCCTCTGCGATCTGCTCCTGATCCTGACAGGGTTCATAGCCCTTCAGAGTACAGGTCAGATGACCTCTGCCTCTTGTGTAGGAAACTACCTGGCTCTGATAATCTCTCATTTTTGCCACCGGCGCACTTCCTGTGATCACCGACAGCTCTCCCTGGGTTTCCGGCCCCTGAAAGGTTCCCTGCATCCTCTGGATATCCGTCATGGCACGTCCTACATTTTCTGCCGGAACCTCAAGTCGGAAGCTGTAATAGGGTTCCAGAAGAAGTGTCTCTGCTTTCTTGAGGCCCTGACGCACAGCACGGTAGGTCGCCTGCCGGAAATCTCCACCTTCCGTATGCTTCTGATGTGCCCGCCCGGTGAGAAGTGTGATCTGCATATCGGTGATGGGTGATCCGGTAAGGACTCCCAGATGCTCTTTTTCCTCCAGATGTGTCAGGATCAGCCGCTGCCAGTTCCGATCCAGCTGATCTTCATTTGCCGCAGTAAAAAACTGCAGTCCGCTTCCTCTCTCTCCCGGTTCCAGAAGAAGATGCACCTCCGCATAATGACGAAGCGGTTCAAAATGTCCCACGCCTTCCACCGGTGCGGCAATGGTTTCTTTGTATACGATATTACCGGTCCCAAATTCTACTGCCACATGAAAACGCTCCCAGATCAGATGCTTCAGGATCTCGATCTGTACCTCGCCCATCAGCATGGCGTGGATCTCTCCCAGCTGCTCATCCCACATGATATGAAGCTGCGGTTCTTCCTCCTCCAGCTCCTTCAAGCTTTTCAGCATCCTGTGGGCGTCACAGCCCTCCGGAAGGATGATCTGATAATTCAGTACCGGTTCCAGCACCGGCATGGCAGAATCCGCCTCAATGCCAAGCCCCTCTCCCGGATATGTTTCGGTAAGACCTGTAACTGCACAGACGGTTCCTGCCTCTGCCTCTTTGAGCATTTCAAATTTTGCACCGGAATAGATACGGATCTGATCTGCCTTTTCCTCCCAGATCTCCTCTGCCGGAATACCATTTCTTCCTGCATTGGTCAGCGTCTCCTTAACCTTCAGGCTGCCGCCGGTGATCTTCATATAAGTGAGACGGTTTCCCTGCTCATCTCTGGCGATCTTAAAGATCCTGGCTCCGAATTCTGCGGGATAGGACGGTACTGCCATGTAGGTCTCCATTCCATGGATAAAAGCATCTACGCCTTCCATCTTCAGGGCAGATCCAAAGAAGCATGGAAAAAGCTTTCGCTCCAGGATCAGCTCTGCCACGTCCTTTTTTGCGATCGTTCCTGTTTCCAGGAAGCTTTCCAGAAGGTTCTCCTCACACATGGCGATATTTTCCAGAAAATCATCAGTTCCATTTATTTTATCAGAAGCGCCCTGCGTTCCGGATATATTCTCTTTTTCTGCTTCACTGGCGTTGTCTTTCAGCTGCATTCCTTCAGCTGACGGAGATTTCCCGGAGTTATCCACAGGATTCTCCTTTTTCCCTGCTGCTTCTGCACCGGAGCATTCCAGTTCTCCACTAAAATCCACACAGCATCCGCTTAATTTCTTCTTCAGCTCCTCAAGAAGTCTTTCCCTGTCCGTTCCTTCCTGGTCCATTTTATTTACAAAAAGAAATGTTGGGATCTTATACTGTGTCAGCAGTCTCCACAATGTCTGTGTATGCCCTTGCACACCATCTGCTCCGTTGATCACCAGGATCGCATAATCCAGCACCTGCAGGGTACGCTCCATCTCAGCAGAAAAATCCACATGCCCCGGCGTATCCAGAAGTGTCACTTCCATATCCCCCATGGAAAAAACTGCCTGCTTTGAAAAAATGGTGATTCCTCTCTCCCTCTCAAGCTCATAGGTATCCAGATACGCATCCTTGTGATCGACTCTTCCGATTTTCCGGATCCTTCCGCATTTAAAAAGCAGGCCTTCCGATAATGTCGTCTTTCCTGCATCCACATGGGCAAGCACGCCCAGGCTTATATGTCTGTGTTTTATATTCTGAGGTTTTTCTCCCATTGAAAATACCCCTTTCTGTTGTAATGATATCCAATATCATAACATAGAAAGGGGTATAAGTCGAATTTTGTTTCGGTCTGTGATTCAGGAATCCAGGTAGGCTTTCAGCTTCTCCAGATCCTTTTTCATATCTGCTCTTCCTGTTTGGTAGATCCGCTCCAGATTGCTCTCATCACGCTCGATCATCGCCGCCTGGATGGGACTGCTCGGACGGATGATATGAACGCGACCCTCTTTTTCCAGAGCAGACAGTTCCTCCAGTGTTTCATTATAATGGATATGCCGTTCCTCCAGATCCTTCAGAAAAGCCGGATATTTATGTAATACTGCTTTCAGAAAAAGCTGCATCTTCGGATTTGCTTTTTTTCGGTACTTCACATCTCTGGTAAGCACCACTACGTTTTTTTCGTATCCCCTGGAAAGCATCCACTTAACCGGGATCGGATCAGACACACCACCGTCCAGAAGTCTCTTTCCCCCAAGCTTCACCGGTCGGGAGGCTACCGGGATCGATGCAGACGCACGCATCCATTCAATATCCTCCACATCTCCGTTGGGACATTCATGATACACCGGTTTTCCTGTATCCAGGTCCGTACACACCACTGTAAATTTCATGGGATTTTCTGCGTAGGTCTGACGGTCAAAAATATCCAGCTTCCAGGGCAGTTCATAATATCCGAATTCCCGGCTGTATACATCTCCTGTGGTGATCCAGTTCCGGATGCTTGCAAGTCTTTTATCCTTGCAGTACTTTTTGTTATAGCGAAGAACTCTTCCGATCTGCCTGGACTTATAATTGCATCCAAAAACAGCTCCAGCCGATACGCCCACCGCACTGTCTGCGTAAATCTCATTTTCCATCAGAACATCGATCACACCGGCTGTATACAAGCCTCGCATACCGCCGCCCTCCATAACGATACTGAATTTTTTCAATTGTGTTTCTTTCATTTATTTGTCCTCTGTATTCTGTCTGGCAGACTCTGCTGCTCTTATGCTGTCATCTTTATGTCCCATTTATTGTACTTTTCGAATTATATCGATTTTTTCTGCCATATATCTATATCCATTATCAGAATATCTTGGTTGTCCACTTGCTCATATCCCAGACTTCATTTACCACATCCTGGTAAAATTCCGGTTCATGGCAGATGAGAAGGATACTTCCGCGGTATTCCCGGAGAGCTTTTTTCAGCTCGTCTTTTGCATCTACATCCAGATGATTGGTAGGCTCGTCCAGAAGAAGAATGTTGGTGTCACGGTTCACCAGCTTGCAAAGACGCACTTTTGCCTGCTCACCACCGCTTAAAACTCGTACCTGGCTCTCAATATGCTTGGTCGTCAGCCCGCATTTCGCCAGCGCGGAACGCACTTCATACTGGGAAAATGACGGAAATTCCTGCCAGAGTTCTTCGATACAGGTAGTTCGATTCTCACCTTTAACTTCCTGCTCAAAATATCCGATCTCAAGGTTCTCGCCCTGCTCCACACTTCCGGAAAGAGGCTTGATCAGTCCAAGAAGGCTTCGAAGAAGTGTTGTTTTTCCTATTCCATTGGTTCCCACCAGTGCGATCTTCTGTCCTCGCTCCATAGTAAAATTCAGTGGCTTGGAAAGCGGCTCATCATAACCGATCACAAGGTCATGTGTCTCAAAAAGCATCTTTCCTGGTGTTCGGCCATAACGGAATTTGAACTCCGGCTTCGGCTTCTCTGCTGCCAGCTCGATCACATCCATCTTGTCCAGCTTTTTCTGGCGGGACATAGCCATGTTTCTTGTGGAAACACGGGCCTTATTCCTTGCTACAAAATCCTTCAGCTCACTGATCTCCTGCTGCTGTTTGCGGTAAGCAGCCTCCAGCTGTGCCTTCTTGACCGCATAGACCTCCTGGAAATGATCGTAATCTCCTACATAACGGTTCAGTTCCTGATTTTCCATGTGATAGATAATGTTAACTACAGAATTCAGGAAGGGAATATCGTGGGAAATAAGGATAAAGGCATTCTCATAATCCAGAAGATATCTTTTCAGCCATGCAATATGCTCCTCATCCAGATAGTTGGTAGGCTCATCCAGAAGCAGGATGTCAGGCTTCTCAAGAAGAAGCTTCGCAAGAAGTACTTTGGTTCTCTGTCCGCCGCTTAGATCCGTAACATCACGGTCAAGCCCCAGATCCAGAAGGCCCAGAGCTCTGGCAACCTCCTCCACTTTGGCATCAATCGCATAAAAATCGTGAAGTGTCAGTTCGTCCTGGATCGTTCCAAGCTCTTCCATCAGACCATCCATCTCGTCAGGATCTGCAGTTCCCAGCTTGTCGCAGATCTCGTTCATCCGTTCTTCTTTTTTGAGAAGAGGATCAAAAGCGGATTTCAGCACCTGGCCGACGGTCATCCCCTTTTCCAGAACTGCATGCTGATCCAGATAGCCTGCGTGGACATTTTTTGCCCACTCTACCTTGCCCTCATCCGGCATCAGTTTTCCGGTCACGATACTCATAAATGTGGACTTTCCTTCGCCATTAGCGCCTACAAGTCCGATGTGTTCTCCCTTAAGAAGCCGGAAAGATACATCTTCGAAAATCGCTCTGTCTCCAAACCCGTGGGTCAGGTGTTCTACATTTAAAATACTCATTTGTTATATTCCTTTATCATTGTGGTTTTTCTGTTTTCCCGGAAGGGATTTTTAATAATGCTATAGTATTATACTTGATATTTTTCTCTGCTGTAAAGTCAAATCTCTGTATACACTGCGATCGACAGGCATCAGCTGGTTGTTATTTCATAATGATCTTCTTCAGTTTTTCCAGGTCATCCGTATCAGGATGAGACAAAGCGCAGTCAAAATTTTTGATCAGCAGATCAAGGTTCGCAGGGTGTTCCGGATTTTCTTTCATTTTTATATATCGTTCACGCACAGACTGGGGCATCTTTCCCTGACACATATACTCTCCGATAACAACATTCCCCGGAGCAACAGACTGTTTGACCTGACCGAGGACCTTTTCAAAATATGCCGCACTTGCACCGAAGCCGGCTGTTCCAAACAGAAAAATTTTCTTACCCTTTAATTTGGATAACAATTCCAATGTCTTCTTATCTGCATTCCCTTTGTCCGTCCAAAATCCGATATACAGCAGATCGGATCCAGGTACCTGTGATCCGGTCTCCCCAAAATGATCACACTTATCTTTTGGCAGCACTTCATAGATCGCGTCCGCCAGCTTTTTTGTATTACCGGTTAAGCTGCTGAATACTATTGAATAATTTTTCATCTTCCTACCTCATTATCTTCTGTAAAAATCCTGTTCTTATTTATTATGCCATCGGATCTCACCGTTTAATATGATCGGATAACGGATCAGCTTGTCTGAATCAAGGTTTTCCGCATACATATCTACTGCGGTTATCTGGTGATTATCATATGTGGTATAATAATAGATTCCCTTTGTCGTGTTGCAACATGAAGTATAGATCGTAATCTCATATGCGCCCTCTGATACCTCACAGCATCCCCGCTGCTGATCAACAGAGCCTAAAATATGGAAAAACTGGCTGACACTTTCGTTTTCCCCATCTCCGGATATTGCGTTTAATTTTGTAAATGCAACCTTTACAAATCTTGACTGGCTTGAAAGATCTCCCGGAATTCCCATTCCGCCCATTCCTCTGCTGTATGGATCCAGCTCCAGCACTCCTGCAAATGTACTTTCCGGCTGCTTTCTGGATACACCTGCATAATTGTTAAGTGCAAACATCTGACCGGGGAATGGAGGATTATTTGTAAGTACGCCAACAGGATCGTCATAGATGTGCATTCCGTCTTTCATGGATTCTACAACGATGCATTCCTCCTTGTCTGCGATCATCCAGTGAAGCTGTGCCGTTGGAAGCTGTTCACTGAAGGGTGTTCCCATAAGCTCCATATTAGAAAGCATCCTCCTTGCTTCAGCCACCGAAGCACACTGGGTAAGGATCCATGGAATAAATTCATATTGCGCCACCTGGACAAGATCCTTATCTGCCTCTGTCGCTTCCTCTGCATATGCCGCATTCCCCACAAAGTTAAGTCCTGCCATACCCAGTCCCTTTTCATTAGCCGCATCATAATAAAGCGGATAATCTCCTGCTACAAACGCCATTCCTATGAGAGCATAATGTGTTTTTGCTTTTCCTGCATATCGGAAATCGAACTCATAATTTCTTGGGGTTATGGTCACCTCTTCCCCATAGGAAAACTCATAGTCAAGAGTTCTTCCCATATAAAAATCCTTTGTCTGATACGTTGCTGCTGTACACATAGATCTACACCTCTTCCTTACAATAATCCTGCAAACAATCTCATGAAAAGCTGTCCCAGACGAAGATATGCACTGCGTCCTGTACGGTATTGTTCTGTTACTTCCCGACATTCCTTCATTGTTTCTTCCAGGTCATTTCGTATGGATAACACAGCCGGACTGTCTGCCATAAAGCATCCGTTTTCAAAATGATGATAAAGACTTCTGTAATCCAGATTTATGGTTCCGCAGGTTGCCATACAGTCATCTGCCACGCTCATCTTGGCGTGACAGAAGCCAGGTGTCCACTCGTAGATCCGCACTCCATTTTTAACCAGTCCATGATAAAAGGAACGTGTAACACTGTAAATCATTTTTTTATCCGGGATACCCGGTGTAATGATCCTGACATCAATCCCCCGCTTTGCAGCAAGACACAGCGCATGTGTCATTTCATCCGTAATGATCAGATATGGCGTTATAAACCAGCAGTATTTTTCAGCTTTGTTGACCATGCTGATATAAACTTCCTCTCCTACCTGTTCATCATCCATTGGACTATCTGCATAAGGCTGTACAAATCCGTTCTGATCTGCCTTATATTCTGATCTTATAAAATATTTGCTGAAATCCTCATTATTATTCCTGTCATTGGCTGCATTCCACATTTCAAGGAATGTTGCTGTCAGCGACTGAACTGCATCGCCTTCAAGACGAATCCCGGTATCCTTCCATTGTCCGTAAGGATTGGTGTAATTAAAATATTCATTTGCCAGATTATAGCCGCCTGTGAAAGCTACTTTTCCATCGATCACAGTTATTTTTCGATGATCACGGTTGTTCAGAAATACATTCAGACCCGGCATAAACGGATTAAATACCCGGCAGTGGATTCCGATCTGCTCCATCTTTTTTACAAAATCCGTATTAATAAAGCCAATAGAGCCCATATCATCATAAAACACTCGCACTTCCACGCCTGCCTGTACACGCTCCTCCAGCACTTTCTGGATCTTTTTCCAGGCCTCTGCATCTTCTATCGCATGGTATTCCATAAAAATAAACTTTTCAGCCTTTGACAATGCCGATAATTGTGCTTCTAATCCCTTTACCGCCTCATCATAATAAACAATATCCGTATTCTGGTATACGGGATAACCTGCATTTTTCCAAATATACTCACTGATATTTCCTGCTTTGGGGATTTTATTTTTGATATTTTCCAATTTTTCCCGATTGTCCGGCAGAAGCGGCAGAAGCTTTCTGTCGATATCCGCATATCGTTCTCGCATTTTATGGGTTCCGCCATTTAATCCGATCAGCAGATACAGCGCTACACCCATGATCGGAAACACAAGTATCAGAATGATCCACGGCATTTTCATGGAAGAGGTCTGATCGGATGCATATAGTGCCAGAACCAGAATTCCTGCAAAGACTCTAGTCAGCAGATTAACGATCTCCGCATATTCATTCAGCCTTGTGATCACGATAATGATAAAAGCTGCTTCCAACAAAATACAAAGCACCGAAAAGCATAATCGAATGACACCGTTTTTCGTTTTTGCTCTGCCCTCCAGTGTATCCTGCTTCATAAAACCGCCCCTTTCTGCATTGAATGAGAATTTTCTGTTGTGCGTAAGCCTAACTGAATATTCCTGTTGCGTAATAAAATCAACAATTATCGTCTATACTGCAAACAGCGGAGCTCTGACCTGATGATTCCTTGTCCACTGTAATAAAAAATGAAATAAGAAGAAAGCCCTGGAAGCTGCAACTTCGAGGGCTTTTGCTTTTTTGTCCGCATGGACTTATAATCTCTTTGCCTGCGAGCATTATATCATACGCGATTTTTCTTCGCAATATACTCTGTATACTTTTTAAGGTGTTTCTGCTTTTACTGAACTCTTTGCTTCTATCATTGCAATAACTTTCTCCGCTGGATATAACAAAAAAGACCTTCTGCAACCTCAACGGAGAAATTTCCATGATAGAACAGCTCATTGCCGAAGCAACAGAATGTGATTTCAAAGTTGCTCTCGAAACGAATAAGCCAAAAACTGGTTAAAAAACACCCCTTTGATTTTCCAACGAGGCTTGTGACTATTGCAAGTCAACAAAATGCTTGTTTCTACACCCCTTGACCTTTCTTTCTTATTTATAATGAGAAAGAAAGAAAAAGAAAGGAAAGGCAACCTTTTCAAATCTGGATCGAACTGACAGAAGAGATTATCCAGAGGATGCAATCAGAGAATCTTTACTGAACAGCATTGTTCACCGTGATTACTCTTTCAGCGGAAGCAATCTGGTCAATATCTATGAGGATAAGGAATGTTACCGCTCCTTGAATCGTTCCTACATCATCAAGCAAAAGCGGGATAATCATTGTCATAAAGAAATTCAAACTTGCGTCCTCTTTTTCTACGAAGGAAGAAAGCTGATACCCTTGTTTCTTATCAGTCCATCTAAAGGCTGTAAAAGAAATAAAAGATATGATTGCTGCTAAAATCCATGTAGCACATAACAAAAACACAACAATCAGCACATTATTAAGGCGAACAAATTCTCCCCAATATGACTGATTTTCAGCAAGTTCGCTGACGGGGGTAAATTTGAAATTGCGTACAATAGTCAAAAAAGCCAATGGACTCAATGATTGCAGCATTAGCTTATGTTTCAAGCTTATCATTAGAAAAAAAACATATTCATCATTACGTCTAAATCCGCTTCGCGCAACGCCCTTTGTAGTCCTCGTCTATACGCTTTTTCCAATCTGCGCTCAGCGGGGCACTGCACCGGACAGAGCTGATTGCTTCGCTGACCACTTCATAATTCAACGCGGTTCCTTCGCTGTCGCACTGATAGTTGACTGCACGATCTGCACCGATTCCGAACTGGCTTGCAGTCTCTACTGCGTCAATATTGGCACCAAGGAACAAAAACTCCCAACCGTATTTCGCTTTCTGCCGCTCGATCATCTGCTTCACTTTTTCGCTGTTGTACCGGCGGCTGGCATTTTCCATTCCGTCCGTAGTGATTACGAACATGGTATGTTCCGGCACGTCCTCCGGCCTTGCGTACTTATGAACATTTCCAATGTGATGAATCGCACCGCCGATGGCATCTAAGAGTGCCGTGCATCCGCGAACCGTGTAATCACGGTCAGTCATCGGTCGGATATCCTTTACATTTACACGGTCGTGCAGGACTTCGCTCACATTGTCAAACAGCACCGTTGAGATCAGTGCTTCGCCCTCTGCTTTTTTCTGCTGCTCAATCATGGAATTGAATCCGCCGATGGTATCCCGTTCCAATCCGATCATGGAACCGCTGCGGTCTAAGATAAAAACAATCTCTGTTAAATTTTTTCTCATATGCTTGTCCTCCCAAAAGATTATGGCTGCTCGGTTTCGTACCTTACAGCCATAATATAGCGATTTTCTTTTGTGAAGTGGTCGCATAGAAAACGACATTTCTTTGTCCTTATGCCCCGATCAGGCTCTGGTCAAAAGCAAACAATGCCTCGTTGATTTCATACACATTGTAGTTTCCCCGTTCGACAAAATATTCTACAATGATATCGAATTTGCTCGAGTGGGAAAGAGTAAATCCTGCCTTGCCGAGCATCTCCTGCATCTGGGCAAGCGGCAACTCCAAAGCGAGAGCAAATGCCAGCACTGTTGGTTTGGATGGCTTATAGAATTTATCAGAACGAATTTTGGAAAAGAGCTTCCGGTCAATGTTTGCCTTCTTGTAGCACTGAACATCCGTCATGCCGCTTTCGTCAATCTTCCGCAGCAGCATTTCCGAAAAGCTCTCATCAATCTGCCCCAGTGCCTCCTCCAGAGATTGACTGCTGCAAGATTTACAGATTGCTTCGGACGGCAGCGGGGCAGATGCAGCTTCAAAGCAGGATTCCTCTGACAACGCTTCAAGCCGCCGTCTCTGTTCTACTCGACTGTCGGTATGTTCATCCACATACCGGTCATCTATGTACGCCGCGATATCAGCAAACAGTTTTCCGCTAATCTGATATGCCTTCTTATCAAAGATAACGATGTAGACCATCATCTCATTTTCCAGCAAGAATGCACTGATGATATCAACTGCAACCTTCAGAGCCTGGTCTTTTGGATAGCCGTAGATGCCGGAGGAAATCAGCGGAAAGGCCACCGACTGACAGCCATTTTCTTTTGCCAGATTCAAAGATGTCCGATAACAGGATTCCAGAAGCTGTTGTTCCTGATGCTTGCCATCTCGCCAGCGCGGACCGACTGCATGAATCACATATTTGCAAGGCAGGCGATATCCCTTTGTAATTTTTGCGTTGCCAGTCTCGCAGCCATGCAACGTACTGCATTCTGCAAGTAGTTCCGGTCCGGCGGCACGATGAATGCAGCCGTCCACACCACCGCCACCCAAAAGAGAAGTGTTGGCAGCATTGATGATTGCGTCAACGCGCATTTTTGTAATATCGTTTCTGATAATCTGTAACGGCATGAAGCATACCTCCCATTCGTCCGATCAGAGTCCTTGTCTGATCAAATATCTATTAAAGTGTCTCATACATTGCTTTCAATTTTTTCGGCGCTACACCGTTCCTGCAAATACACTGCCATAAAGGGCAAATATATTTGCTTCCCGTCCGTATTGTTCTATGCTATAATACTATTGTTGTCCAACCGAAACCCGGCAACGGGAGGAGGTGAACGTTATAGACACTTTAATTACCTTTATCATCACTGTTGCGGCAGGTGTTACTTGCCATCTCATCTGCAAATGGTTAGACAGACATGATAGGGACAACAAATAGCCTAGTGGTTTCTTATCCACTATAATAAAATAAGAAGAAAGCCCAAGAAGCTGCAACTTCAAGGGCTTTCACTCTTTTTGTTATAAACACTTTAATACCTTTTGCCTACTGGCATTATATCATACGCAATTTTTCTTTGCAATATACTCAATATATTTTTTAAGGTGTTTTGTGCGCTACGTGTGTTCTACACTTCAAAATCGCCCACTTTTTTAGAAAATCCAAGAACTTTCAGGCATAAAAAAACCCCGGAAAATCAAAAATTTCCGAGGTTTTGATAAATTTCCGTATTCGATTGGAATTATCTCTTGCTGAACTGTGGTGCGCGACGAGCTGCTTTGAGACCGTACTTCTTACGCTCTTTCATACGTGGATCACGTGTAAGGAATCCAGCAGCTTTAAGAGCTGGTCTGTAGTCTTTGTCTGCCTCAAGGAGTGCTCTGGAAAGACCATGACGGATTGCTCCAGCCTGTCCTGTGTATCCACCGCCGTGAACATTAACGATCACGTCGAATTTACCCTCTGTCTCTGTTAAAGCCAGTGGCTGACGAACGATAACCTTCAGAGTCTCAAGTCCGAAGTACTCATCGATGTTTCTTTTATTGATAGTGATTTTACCTGTTCCAGGTACCAGGTAAACTCTTGCGATTGATTTCTTTCTTCTTCCTGTTCCGTAGAATTTTGCGCTAGCCAATGTTTTCTACCTCCTATTAAAATGTTAAAACTTCAGGCTTCTGAGCCTCATGTTTGTGCTCTGGTCCTGCGTATACGAAAAGTTTCTTGTTCATAGCTCTTCCAAGAGGTCCTTTCGGAAGCATTCCCTTAACTGCGAGCTCGATAACCTTCTCAGGTTTCTTTGCTAACATTTCTTTTAATGTGGTTTCTTTCATTCCACCAACATAGTCGGAGTGGTTATAATAAATCTTCTGCTCAAGCTTCTTGCCTGTAACTTTGATCTTATCAGCGTTTACAACGATTACATAATCTCCTGTGTCAACGTGCGGTGTAAACTGAGGTTTGTTCTTTCCTCTTAAAACACTTGCAACACCGGATGCCAGACGTCCCAGAGTGCAACCCTCTGCGTCAACTACATACCATTTTCTTTCGATTTTATCCGGATTAGCCATATAAGTCTGCATGGTCCTACCTCCTGTTATTTATCAACGATAATGTTTCTCAAACCGCGGTACTTCCGCGAAAAAAAGTAAATGGAAACGCGGGTGCAAAATAAATCGCGGAAATGTCCGAAACCGCTGATAAAATGCCGTCGCCGGGGCTATTGGCTCAAGCATCTTCGCACTACGTCACATTGAGTTATTATATTATAAGGCACCTTGCCTGTCAACTGTTTTTTCTTGTAATTTTCAACAAAATTCCTGTTTTCAAAAAAACTCGATTCCCATCAGCGTCAACCCCTGAGCCGGAGCTGTGGGGCCTGCTGCCCCGCGGTCACAGGCTTTCAGGATCTTATCCATGCGTTCCGGCGGATACTGCCCGTTTCCGATCTCGATCAGGGTTCCGGAAATGATACGCACCATATTGTAAAGGAAACCTGTTCCTGAAATGCGAATGGTCACCATGTCACCATCTCTCCACACGTCCATAGAGGTCACGGTACGGATGGTGGTCTTCACCTGTGCGCCGGAGCCGCAGAAGCTGGCAAAATCATGGCGTCCGATCAGATAAGATGTTGCTTCCTTCATCTTATCCACATCCAGTTTATAATGGTAAAAATAAGAGTACAAACGCTCCGTTGGCACCGGAAACCGCCGGTTCAGGATACGATATTCATATGTTTTTTCACTGTCACAGTAACGGGGATGAAAATCCGGCTCCACCTCCTCAGAAAGCTGGATACGGATATCCTCCGGAAGTCTCTGGTTCAGTGCATAGGAAAATTTTTCCCCGGGGATCCTGGATTCGGTATCAAACACCGCCACATTTCCAAGAGCGTGCACTCCTGCATCTGTACGGCTGGCACCGATGGTCTCGATTTTTTCCCCAAGCAGCTCACTTAAGGTATCGTTTAAAACGCCCTGAATGGTGATTCCATTTGGCTGTGTCTGCCAGCCTGAGTACTTGGTTCCATCATAAGCTACAACAAGTCCTACTCGTTTCATAAAATATATTCCCTCCTGATACAGACATCCCTGCAGTACTTTCTATCCCAAAACAGACATACCGTCCTGCAAAATGCCTGCCTGATCCGGTTACAGTTCCGCTGTGCAAAATGCAACGCTTCGGACCGTTCCATGTCTGAGTACCGGCAGGATTTGGCTACAGTCCCGCCACACGGAATGCAACACCCACCGCAAGATATGCCACAAGGATCCCATAGGCCGCATAATCTCTTTTTTCATAATGCAGCGGCTTCATCTGGGTTCTGTGCTCTCCACCATGGTAACACCTTGCTTCCATGGCCATTGCCAGATCATTGGCGCGGCGGAACGCCGAAATAAACAGCGGCACAAGAAGGGGTACCATATTTTTCGCCTTCTGGATCAGGTTTCCGTTTTCGAAATCTGCACCTCTGGCGATCTGTGCCTTCATGATCTTATCCGTCTCCTCCAGAAGGATCGGGATAAATCGAAGGGCAATGGACATCATCATGGCGATCTCATGTACCGGCACCCGGATCTTGTTCAGCGGACGGAGCAGTCTCTCCAGACCATCTGTCAGCTGATTCGGCGTGGTAGTCAATGTCATGATGGAAGATCCGATCACAAGGTAAACAAGACGGATCGCCATTCTTCCTGCAAGAACAAGACCTTCCCTTGTGACCTTGATGATCCCGAAACGCCACAGCACTTCGCCAGGCGTCAGGATGATATTGAACACAACCGTGATCAGAAGGATCATAACGATAGCCTTCAAACCCTTGAACATGAATTTCACCGGAACCTTGGATATTGCGATCATGGCTACCAGAAATGCTGTTGCCACCGCATATCCGAGAAATGTATGGAACAGGAATACAGAGATCAGAAATCCCAGAGTTCCCAGAAATTTGGTCCGTGGGTCCAGTCTGTGAAGAACGGATTTGGCCGGATAATACTGGCCAATGGTAATATCTCTGATCATTTTTCCGCCCCTCCTTTGTTCAGTAATGGAGAGTTCGCCTGCGCAAGTGCGGCAAGGATACTGTCTCTGGCTTCCTCCACCGTTGTGGCATCTGCATCCACATGCAGCCCATGTTCCTTCAGCGCATGCATGATATAAGTGATCTGCGGTGCGGCAAGTCCCATGGTTTCCAGTTCCTTATAATGGAAAAAAACCTTCTTCGGCTCATCATCAAATACAGCTTCTCCGTGATTCATAACAATGAGGCGCTCCACGTATTTCGCAATATCCTCCATGCTGTGGGAAACCAGAACAATGGTTATCCCTCGCACCTTATGAAGCTCTGCGATCTGATCCAGAATATCATCCCTGCCCTTCGGGTCAAGCCCTGCTGTGGGCTCGTCCAGGATCAAGATCTTCGGGTTCATGGCAAGAACCCCTGCAATAGCTACCCTTTTTTTCTGGCCTCCGGAAAGCTCAAAGGGTGATTTTTTGAAATTGGACTCTTTTACTCCAACCTGAGTCAGAGCCTGCTTCGCTTCTTTCTCTGCTTCTTCCCTGGAAAGTCCCTGATTCATAGGTCCGAAGCATACATCCGAGATCACATCATTTTCAAACAGCTGATGCTCCGGGTACTGGAATACCAGACCAACCTCGCTGCGGAGCTGTTTCCGGTCATATTTCTCAGCCCACACATCTTCTCCGTTATACAGAACCTGGCCGGATGTTGGCTGTACCAGCGCATTCAGATGCTGGATCAGCGTGGATTTTCCGCTTCCTGTGTGTCCGATGATCCCGATAAACTGGCCGTCCGGGATCACAAGGCTGACATCCTTCAGCGCATGGCTCTCATAGGCTGTCCCGGGGCTGTAGGTATAGGTTACATTTTTTAATTCGATTGACATAATGCGCTCACCAGCTCCTCTGTAGTCAGTATTCCATCCGGAACATCCACGCCGGATTTCTTCAGTTCATATGCAAGAAGTGTTACCTGTGGTACATCCAGTCCATACGCCTTAAGGGTATCCACCTGGGAAAAGATCTCTTTGGGATTTCCCTGCATCACAACATTTCCGCTGTCCATGACATAAACACGGTCAGCATGGATCACTTCCTCCATGTAATGGGTGATCAGAATGACTGTTACCTTTTCCTTACGGTTCAGCTCCCGCACTGCTTCCAGGACTTCCTTTCTTCCGTTAGGATCCAGCATGGCGGTAGGCTCATCCAGAATGATGCACCGCGGGCGCATGGCCATCACGCCTGCAATAGCCACTCTCTGCTTCTGCCCTCCGGAAAGCTTGTTTGGGGACTGATAACGATAGGCTGTCATACCGACTTTTTCCAGGCTGTCATTCACCCGTTTCCAGATATCATCTGTAGGAACTCCCATATTTTCCGGACCAAAGCCTACATCCTCTTCCACAACGGTTCCTATGATCTGGTTATCCGGATTCTGAAATACCATTCCTGCCTTCTGGCGTACCTTCCAGAGTTTGGTCTCTCTGGCGGTATCGATCCCGTCCACCAGCATCGTTCCCTCTGTTGGGATCAGAAGCGCATTCATATGCTTCGCCAGTGTGGATTTTCCGGATCCGTTATGTCCCAGAACTGCCACAAATTCTCCTGCTTTAATGTCCAGGTTCACATCATTGACTGCACGCTGCATGTCTACCACATTGCCGTCATCATCGTATCTCTGATAGTCAAATCCCAGCTTGAGCGCCTTGATAATTCCCATCTTTTCTGCTCTCCTTAATCCTCTGTAGCTGCCGGTTCACCAAGGCCGGTCAACTCATCGATCAGTGCCCATATCTCGTCTCTTCCCTGCTTCGTCTCCGCAGAAAACGGAAGGATCTTTCCCTCTTTCGGAAGGCCCAGTCCAATGCGGATCTCCTTCAGGCTTTTTGCCACCTGGCTGCGTTTCAGCTTGTCAAGCTTGGTCGCGATGATCACCGGCTCATATCCGTTGTGACAGATCCAGTCATACATCTGCTTGTCATTGGCGGAAGGCTTGTGGCGGATATCCACCAGGAGAAAAACCGCACGGAGCTCTTTGGAATTATGAAGATAGCCCTCGATCATTTTTCCCCATTTTTCCTTCTCTGCTGCAGAGACCTTGGCGTAGCCGTAGCCCGGCAGGTCTACGAGATACATTGCTTCATTAATGTTATAAAAATTGATCGTCTGTGTTTTTCCCGGCTGTGCGCTGGTTCTTGCCAGGGCCTTGCGGTTCATCAGACCATTGATCAGGGAGGATTTCCCTACATTTGATTTTCCCGCAAAAGCTACCTCCGGCCTTCCTGTGTCCGGGATCTTGCTTGTGATGCCGCAGACGATATCCAGCGATACGTTTTTGATTACCATTCGTTATTCCTCCCTTTTCTTTTAAAAGCCCTGTCCTGAAGGTCAGGGCAGGGTTTTTCTGTTTTTTGTTTATGCAAGAGCTTCACCGAGAACTTCTTTCATGCTATCCACAAACCGGATATTCAGTCCCTGGATGATCTCTCTGTCCATCTCCTCGATATCCGGACGATTTTTCTCCGGAACAAGGACTTCTTTGATCCTGGCATATTTAGCTGCAAGCAGCTTCTCTTTCAGTCCGCCGATCGGAAGCACACGGCCTCTTAAGGTGATCTCACCGGTCATGGCAAGATCCGCACGTACCGGTTTTTCGATAATTGCAGACAGCATGGCAGTTGCCATTGTAATACCGGCAGACGGGCCATCCTTCGGAACGGCACCCTCCGGGATATGTACATGCATATCATGCTTCTGGAAAAATTCCGGATCGATCTCATATTGGTCAGAAACTGAACGGATATAGCTGATACCTGCCTGTGCAGATTCCTTCATCACATCTCCAAGCTGTCCGGTAAGAAGCAGCTCGCCTTTTCCGGGCATGATATTGACTTCGATCTGCAGGGTATCACCGCCTACCTGTGTCCATGCAAGACCGCGGGCGATCCCGATCTCATCCTTCTCATTTGCCATCAGATAGTTATATCGTTCTTTGCCAAGGAATCTGGAAATATTTCTGGATGTGACAACTACCTTATCCTTACCCTCTTCCATGATAGCACGTGCAGTTTTTCTGCAGATACGTCCGATGCTTCTCTCCAGAGAACGGACTCCTGCTTCCTTGGTATAGTTGTTGATCAGCTTGCCAAGAGCTGCCGGCTGGATTACCAGCTTGCCTTCCGGAATACCGTTGATCTCCATCTGCTTCGGGATCAGATGTTCCCTTGCGATATGTTCCTTCTCATTTTCCGTATATCCCGGAATTTCCATCAGCTCCATACGGTCAAGAAGAGGTCTCGGGATTCCCTGAACATCATTTGCAGTGGCAATAAACAGTACCTCGGAAAGATCCTGGGGAATCTCCACATAGTGATCATTGAACTTACTGTTCTGCTCCGGATCCAGAACCTCCAGAAGTGCTGCGGAGGTATCTCCTTTATAATCGCTGCTGGTCTTGTCGATCTCATCAAGAAGCATCAGCGGGTTGCTGACTCCGGCTTCCTTCAGTGCGACTGTGATCCTTCCTGGCATGGCACCGACGTAAGTCTTTCTGTGGCCACGGATCTCAGCCTCATCACGGACACCTCCAAGACAGATGCGGACGTATTTCTTGTTCATGGCCTCTGCCACAGAACGTGCAATGGAAGTTTTTCCGGTTCCCGGAGGTCCCACCAGACAGAGGATCGGACTCTTTCCCTTGTGGGTCAGCTTACGTACAGCAAGAAATTCCATGATACGCTCTTTGACCTCTTTCAGTCCGTAATGCCCCTCTTCCAAAACCTTCCATGCGTTCTCAAGATCCTCGGAATCCTCGGATTTCTTATTCCACGGAAGTGCAAGAACGGTTTCCAGATAGCCTCTCTGCACCGTTGCCTCTGCAGCACTGGCTGCCATTCCTTTAAAACGGCTGATCTCCTTGGAAATCTTCTCTTTTACTTCATCAGATGCATCCAGCTCCTTCAGCTGTTTTTTAAATTCATCGATATCATCAGCAGTATTCTCCTCGCCCAGCTCCTCACGGATGGTTTTCAGCTGTTCCCGGAGGATATACTCTCTCTGATTCTTGTCGATATGGGATTTCACCTTGCGCTGAAGATCTTTGGTGATATGGATCACCTCGATCTCGCTGCCAAGAAGCGCTCCAAGGATCTCATAACGGTCATTCAAAGACACTGCTTCCAGAAGCTTCTGCTTGTTCTGATACGCCATCGGAAGATTTACTGCGATCTGGTCGATAGTTTCCTGCACATCTTCGATGTTCATGATCTGGGTTACCAGATCCTTGCTTACTTTTCCGCTTTCTCTGCAGTATCTCTGAAAAAGCTCCCGGATGCTGCGAAGCATGGCGTCCTTTACCGGTTCCGGGTAATCCTCTTCCTGTGCCGTAACGATCTCGCATTCCGCCTTCAGATATGGTTCCTCCTGCTCCAGGCCCAGAACCTCTGCCCTGTCCAGTCCCTCTACCAGAACCCGGTAAAGATCCTGCGGAAGCTTCACCACCTGCTTGATATAAGCGACGGTTCCTACCTGATACAGATCCGTAAGTTCCGGTATTTCCACCTCAGGATCCTTCTGTGTCAGCAGAAAGATCTTCTGGTCATGGAGCATGGCTGCTTCCACGGCACGGATAGATTTCTCCCTGCTCACATCAAAGTGTACGATCATATCCGGAAGGACTGTAGTCCCACGGAGAGCGATCATTGGCAATATATTGACCTGATTTGTCATTTATGTCATTCCCTTCATCAAGCTGTTTCCGGCTTGCCTTTCTTTCTCGAACGGGATGTTTTGCGTCCTGCTTTTTTTGCAGGAGCCTTGGCCTCCCCGTGGATGATCTCCGGCTCTCCGGTTCCCTCCACTGCCTCTTTTGTGACGATACACTTACGGATGGTGTCGTCCGATGGTGTCTTGTACATCAGATCCATCAGGGTATGCTCCATGATGGCACGAAGTCCTCTGGCACCTGTTTTTCTCTCAAGAGATTTCCGGGCAACTGTCTCAAGTGCTTCATCCTGGAACTCAAGCTGCACGCCATCCAGCTCAAAAAGCTTGTCGTACTGTTTTGTGAGGGAATTCTTAGGCTCCTTCAGAATACGGATCAGTGCTTCTTCATCCAGAGAATCCAAGGTTACCACGACCGGAACTCGTCCGATAAACTCCGGGATCAGACCGAATTTAATAAAGTCCTCCGGCATAACCTCCTTCAGAACTTCGCCCACATTGCGGTCTTCCTTCTCGGAAACCTCTGCTCCGAAACCAATGGATTTGGTATCCTGCCTTGCCTCGATGATCTTCTCCAGTCCGTCAAAGGCACCACCGCAAATGAACAGGATGTTTGTAGTATCGATCTGGATAAATTCCTGATGAGGATGCTTTCTTCCTCCCTGAGGAGGTACGCTTGCAACGGTTCCTTCCAGAATTTTCAGAAGTGCCTGCTGTACGCCCTCACCGGACACATCTCTGGTGATGGAGGTATTCTCGGATTTTCTTGTGATCTTATCGATCTCATCAATATAGATGATTCCGTACTGGGCACGCTCAATATCGTAATCGGCTGCCTGAATGATCTTCAGAAGAATGTTCTCAACATCCTCGCCAACATAACCTGCCTCTGTGAGAGTAGTGGCATCTGCGATGGCAAAAGGAACATTCAGCAGTCTTGCCAGTGTCTGTGCAAGAAGTGTCTTACCGGAACCGGTCGGACCAAGCATCAGGATATTACTCTTCTGCAGCTCCACGTCCAGGTTTCTTGAAGCAAGAATCCTCTTGTAATGATTGTAAACAGCTACGGAAAGTGCCTTCTTGGCATCATCCTGTCCGATCACATACTCATCCAGGATACTGTGGATCTCTTCCGGTTTCAGAAGGTTGATCCCTGTTTCATAATCTGCCTCATGATCATACATACTGAATTCTTCTTCCATGATCTCGGAGCAGATCCCGATACATTCATCACAAATATATGCTCCATCCGGACCTGCGATCAGCTTGCGTACCTGATCTTCAGTCTTATGGCAAAAGGAGCATCTTACCTTTCCTTCTTTTACTTTATCTGCCATATCTTTTTGTTTCCTTTCTAAGCGTAAATGTCCGTCTCTCGCAGACATTTAAAATTCCTTTTTAAAGCAAGATAAGACTCCTGTGTCTTTACAGGAGTCTTTTCTTACGCATTATTTGTGGATCACAACACCGTCGATCAGGCCGTATGCCTTAGCTTCTTCCGCTGTCATATAGTTGTCACGGTCAGTATCTTTTTCCACAATTTCAAGAGGCTGTCCGGTATTCGCAGAAAGAATCTCGTTCAGCTTCTTTTTGGTTTTTGCGATCTGGTCAGCTACGATCTGGATCTCTGTAGCCTGCCCCTGTGCACCGCCTGATGGCTGATGGATCATGATCGTCGAATTCGGCAGTGCATATCTTTTGCCTTTGGCACCGGAGGACAGGAGGAAAGCTCCCATGCTGGCTGCCATTCCAAGGCAGATCGTAGATACATCGCACTTGATATACTGCATTGTATCATAAATTGCCATTCCGGCAGTTACAGAACCACCCGGGCTGTTAATATAAAGCTGGATATCCTTGGAAGGATCTTCTGCTTCCAGGAAGAGAAGCTGCGCAACGATCAGGTTCGCACTGACATCGTTTACCTCTTCTCCAAGGAAAATGATTCGGTCCTTAAGAAGTCTTGAATAGATATCATAACTTCTTTCTCCTCTGCTGGTCTGCTCAATGACGTAAGGTACTAAACTCATTTTACCCTCCATTTCCGAGGTTTATTACGCCTCTACAGCTGCATCGGCAACTAATGTAACAGCTTTCTGAACAGCCATATCTTTCTTCATCTGCTCCATCTCGTTCTCACCGATGAGATCTTTTAATTTGTCTGCTTCCATCTTGTACATCTCTGCCATCTTGGAGATCTCTTCGTTAACCTCTTCCTCTGTTGGCTGGATGTTCTCTACCTCAGCGATCTTCTCAAGAACAAGTCTTGTCTGGATTCTCTTAAGAGCCTGTGGCTTCATGTCTTCCATCATCTTGTCAACGCTCTGGCCTGTGAACTGGAAGTACTGCTCCATGGAAAGACCCTGGGACTGCATTCTTCTTGCGAAATCGTCAAGCATCTGACGTGTCTGTGTCTCGATCATTGCCTCCGGAATATCCATCTGTGCATTCTCGATCACTTTATCTACTGCTGCATCTTCTTTTGCACGACGTGCATCTTCTGCTTTCTTCTCTGTCAGGTTCTTCTTAACGTCTTCCTTGTACTCAGCAAGTGTATCAAACTCAGATACATCCTTAGCAAAGTCATCGTCAAGCTCCGGAAGCTCTTTTGCTTCGATCTTCTTAACATCGCACTGGAATACAGCTTCTTTGCCAGCCAGCTCTTTTGCCTGATACTCCTCCGGGAATGTAACCTTAACTTCTACGTGATCACCTGTGTTAGCACCAACAAGCTGCTCCTCGAATCCCGGGATGAAGGTGTTGGAACCAAGTGTCAGCGGATAGTCTGTTCCTTTACCGCCCTCGAATGCCTCACCATCTACGAAGCCCTCGAAATCGATAGTTGCTGTATCGCCGTTCTGTGCTGCACGATCCTCAACTGTGATGGTTCTGGAGTTTTTCTCCTGCTCTTTCTTAAGCTCAGCCTCAACTTCCTCGTCTGTTACCTCTGTCTCAGACTTCGGAACCTCAAGTCCTTTATAGTCACCAAGAGTTACCTCTGGTTTAGTAGCTACTTCTGCTGTAAAGATAAATGGTTTGCCAGGCTCAACCTGTGTTACATCGATCTTAGGCTGGGAAACGATCTCAAGATCACACTCAGCAAGTGCTTTGCTGTAATGCTCAGGGATCAGAGCGTTTGCAGCGTCCTCAAGGAATACTCCCTTTCCGTACATCTGCTCGATCATTTTTCTTGGAGCTTTTCCTTTACGGAATCCCGGAATAGAAATTCTGCCTTTTGCTTTCTGATATGCATTCTGCATTGCTTTGTCAAGATCCTCGGCGGAAACCTCGATTGTAAGTTTCGCCATGTTTTTCTCCATTTTCTCCACCTGTAAACTCATGTTTCTTGTTCCTCCTTAATCATATCGAGTAAATACCTTATATAAAATAGTTAACACTCGCATTATATATTTACAGTCATTTCTGTAGTATAGCATAACCACTGTAAAAACGCCAGTATTTTTTTCAGTTTTCCATATGCCCCCACAGGGCATTTCTCAGCTGCCCACGTCCTCAATGTTAAAGTAATTTTCTGTCTTTCTTATGTTGTTAAGACAAAATGTAAAAATCCTTTTATAAGTTTTAGGCGTATAATGAACACCATCGTCTGTACCGTCTCCCGTATTGGATACAGTACCATATCCGGTCCGCATCAGATAACTGTAAACATCAATATAGTGGTACTGACTTCCAAGCTCACCGGCAAGACCGCTGTTAAAAGTCCGGACATCCTCACATTTACGATTCTTGGTACTTCCCTTTTCCCCTCCATTGATCGGATTCACAGACATATAATACAGACTGCAGTTTTTCATGGAAAGCTTTGTTCCCAGCTTTTTCATATAAGACACGTACTGTGAGAGTCTATCATTCAGATCCTGTTTTCCGTTAATATCTCTGAGATCATTGATACCATGATTAAACACCACTGCGATCTTTGCGTATTTTTCATTTTTACGATATTTTTCTATTTCTTTCAAAAGAGCCTGTGCGCCCGTTGACTTCAGCCAGCCCAGTTCCGTATTAGAACAGCATACAAAGCTGACATGGATGTCCACATACTCCTTTCCAAACTGTTCGTACAATACCTTCTGAAGACCATATGTCCTGGAATCTCCCACAAAGATGATCCTTTCGTAATTCTCAGGATAATGAAAGCTGTTCCTGACCAGATTCGGTTCCTGATACCGCCAGAATCTCACCGCATAGAGATGCATGGTCCCACTGACTGTGATCACCTGTCCGGCTTCATACCTTGGTGCGGTCTTCTGACCTGCCCTGGTAGACCATCCAAGGAATGTATAATTCTCTTCATTGGCCATCACCGGTAGTTTCAGTTTTCCGCTTGGAGCCTGGATGATCTTGTAGATATCTCCGTCATTCCTGTGCAGGATCAGTTTGGGATTGTTCTTCTTTTTTATCACTGCATAAAACGTTACATTTCTTTTTACAAAATATTTTTTTCCCGGCTTATATCCTGCCTCCGCTCCTCCTTTTTTCAGAGACCATCCTTCTGCCTGATATCCTGCTGGGACCTGCGGCACTTTGGGAATCGTGATCATGGAACCATATTTCTGTTTCTTTTCCAATTTTTTATATATAGCAGAGGAGGCTCCTCCGCCTGACCTGAAAGATACGGAATACACTTTTTTGCAAGCATTCCCGAATGTATCATCCGACCAGTCAAAGCCGGCAGCTGACACCAAATTTCCTGTGGCTGTCATCAGTATAACAAAAAGCGCCACTACCCACAGGACCTGTTTCATCTCTTTTTTCATGCTCTTACATACACCACCGATTCAGCGATCTCTTCTGCCTTTGCGCTTCCCTCCAGCTGTCCGATCAGGGAAAGGCTGAAATCGATGGCTGTTCCAAGGCCTCTGCTGGTAGTTACATTTCCATCTACCACTACAGGCTCCAGAGATGTTCTGGCACTTTTAAGCTGTTCCATAACAGATGGGTACGATGTAGCATTTCTGCCTTTCAGGAATCCAAGTCTCTCGAATATACCTGGTGCCGCACAAATAGCTGCTACCTTGCCACCATTCTGATAGAAATCTGTCAGAAGCTCAGTCAGCGGTTTATATTCCTCCAGATATTTTGTTCCCGGCATTCCTCCCGGAATTACAAACATATCCGCATCGGAAAAATCACATTCTCCAAAGGTACGGTCTGTAAGAAGATCGATCCCATGAGAGGTTCTGATCTCTTTTGTCTCTTTGATAGATACTGTCTGGATGTCGATCCCGGCTCTTCTCATCAGATCTACCACGGTCAGTCCTTCAATATCTTCAAAACCATCTGCGAAAAAAATATATACTTTACTCATGATCCTGTTCATCCTTTCTTTTAAAAATCCATAAATATTTTCTGTATTCCCCATTCCCTTCCATAATGCTTTTTCCATCTGAAAATGTCAAGAAATTTCAACAGATATGCCATTGCAAATCCTGTTTTTTTCCTGTAGACTGAACATAATATCTTTTCATTTCACAAATCCGGAGGTTTTTTATATGGAGATCGAACGTAAATTTCTGATCCGGAAGGATGACCTTCCGCAGGATCTGGCTTCCTATCCCTGCCACAGGATCGAGCAGGGGTATCTTTGCACTTCCCCTGTCGTCCGCATCCGCCGGCAGGATGATGACTATTTTCTTACTTACAAATCCAAGGGTCTCATGAGCCGTGAAGAATATAATCTTCCGCTCACCGCTGAAGCCTATGAGCATCTGAAGCCTAAAGCAGACGGTATCCTCATTACCAAGGACCGCTATGTGATCCCGGAAAAAGACGGACTTTTTATTGAACTGGATGTGTTCCACGGAGAATACGAGGGAGTTCTTCTGGCTGAGGTGGAATTTCCTACAGAGGAAGCCGCCAATGCCTACACTGCGCCGGACTGGTTCGGAGAAGATGTAACTTATTCCACCAGATATCATAACAGCACCATGAGCCAGGGCTGGCAGAGCGATTACTGTTCACCCCGTTCTCAGTAACATGCTTCGCGATGCACAGAATTTATGCTAATCGCACTTGTATTTCTTATTTCAGGTGCTATAATTAGTAATGCAGGCAGATATAGTTCATCGGTAGAACATCAGCTTCCCAAGCTGAGGAGGCGGGTTCGATTCCCGTTATCTGCTTTCATTGCCAAAGAGGGCACGCAGTCAGGCGTGTCCTTTTTTATAAATTTCAAGGAGGATTTTTGTTTATGAAGATTGGATTTATCGGATGTGGAAATATGGCCTCTGCCATGATCGGCGGTATTCTCCGTCAGGGGATCTTTTCAAAGGACGAGATCATTGTTTCCAACCTTACAGACGAAGGCAGAGCGCGCAGTGAAAAAACTCTTGGTGTTGTCACCACTCTGGATAACAATGAAATAGTCAGATCTGCAAAAACTGTCGTTCTTGCAGTAAAGCCGCAGTTTTATGAGGAAGTTCTCACAGAGGTCCACGACAGTCTCACGACAGAGCACACCATCATCGGAATCGCTCCCGGCAAGACTCTTGCATGGCTGGAAGAAAAAGCCGGTCTTCCTCTGAAAGTTGTCCGTTTTATGCCTAATACTCCTGCACAGGTTGGGGCCGGAATGACTGCTGTATGTACCAATGACCAGGTTTCGGAAGACGAACTGGCAGAAATCCTTAAGATCACAGACAGCTTTGGCTGTACCGAAGTGATACCGGAGCGTCTGATGGACGCCGCAGGCGCTGTAGGCGGCTGTTCACCTGCTTATGTGTTTATGTTTATCGAAGCCATGGCAGATGCCGCTGTCAGCCAGGGAATGCCTCGTAAACAGGCTTATAAATTTGCTTCCCAGACTGTTCTCGGCAGCGCAAAAATGGTTCTGGAAACCGGCAGACACCCGGGAGACCTGAAAGACATGGTCTGCTCACCGGCAGGAACTACCATTGAAGGTGTCCGCACCCTGGAAAAGAGCGGCTTCCGCAGTGCCGTATTCGAAGCGCTTACCGCAGCTGCTGAGAAGGGTAAGAAGTTATAATTTCCGAAAACAAAAACTCCGTGAGGTCTGCATTCACCCGGACCTCACGGAGTTTTTCCATCTCATCTCTTTTATCGTCTGTCGACAGCCCTACAGCAACTCGATCAGTGCGTCAATATCTTCCATTTTTGTTCCCCAGCTTGTGGCAAAACGGATCACTGTATGATCTTCATCATATTTTTCCCAGAAATCAAACTGAACTTCTTTGCCCAGTTCTTCTTTCTTTTTATTTTCCAAAACTACAAACTGCTGGTTCGTGGGAGAATCCAGGAAAAGCTGATATCCTTTTTCCTGAAGGGCTCTTTTCAGCTTCATAGCTGTTTCAATAGCATTTTTGCTGATCCTTGTATACAGATCATCGGTAAACAGTGTGTCAAACTGGATTCCCAGAAGACGGCCTTTTGCCAGAAGGGCTCCCTGCTGCTTCACCATAGTCATAAAGTGCTTCGGAGCTTTTTTCGTAAAGACCACTGCCTCACCGCAGAGTGCACCGACCTTGGTTCCGCCGATGTAGAACACATCTGTACATCTGGCGATATCCTCAAGTGTCACATCTGCTTCCGGACTTACCAGACCGTAGCCAAGTCTTGCTCCGTCCAGAAACAGCGGAAGCTCGTATTTATGACATACCTCGGAAATTTCCTCCAGCTCTTTCTTCGTATAAAGTGTTCCGTACTCTGTCGGATGGGAAATATAAACCATTCCCGGAAATACCATATGGTCGTGACTTTCATCCCCATAAAAAGTTTCCACATAATCTGTGATACTTTCTGCTTTGATCTTTCCGTTTTCTGCCGGAAGTGTCAGTACCTTATGTCCTGTATACTCGATTGCTCCGGCCTCATGACAGCTTACGTGTCCGGTCTGCGCCGCAAGAACACCTTCATAACGGTTCAGGACAGAACCTATGATCGTGGCATTGGTCTGAGTTCCTCCCACCAGGAAAAACACATCTGCATCCGGGCAGCCACAGGCTTTACGGATCTTCTCCTTTGCAGAATCACAGTATTTGTCTGTGCCATAGCCAGAAAGCTTCTCCATATTGGTTTCCAGAAGCTTCTGGAGGATCGCCGGATGCGCTCCCTCGCAATAATCATTTACAAAAAATAACATTTTATTTTCTCCTCATCTGTATTTTCATTTTATTTGACCGTCTTCCCCGGAATGATCTTACATGTGGAAAACGATTTGACACTCCCAACAGCTAAAGCAGGGGGATTCTTGCTTCTCCCACTACTGCATTGGCAAACACCTTACGGTACTGCAATGTCTTACACAGTGTCCACAAGCTATATTTATACTGTTCCCGTATGCCCTACGGTACAGTTTTTATCTTTATGCAGACTGCATCTGCAGTCCTTTTTTCAGAATATTGATACTTGCATTCGTAT